>ERZ772865.643-NODE-643-length-39265-cov-9.124050_pt1 | contig 39265 bp, 30 predicted proteins | sample MGYA00512133_ERZ772865 | MGnify/ENA primary metagenome ERZ772865 (study PRJEB29015, sample SAMEA2737722) | human gut metagenome | biome: human gut; feature: human-associated habitat; material: faeces | place: China | collected 2012 ...
TGCCAGACGAAATTCCCAGTGCCCCTAACAGCCCTTATCAGGCATCTGTACTTCGGCGAACCGTGCCGCTATTCTGACAAACATTGGAAAGACTGTTTTAATCACAAAAAGAAAAACACGCATATTAGAACTGTGGTATTTCGTAGAGAAAGATAACCTCCTGTGAATCAGCGTAATATTATGGGGCAAATCGTCTCCTCACGCTTTCACAATCGCTTGTTCGGTCAAAAGTTACGGTCGTTATTTTTCAGACAGTGATTCTAACAGGTCTACAATGCGTTCTGCTGCATCGGATTTCTGCTCCCGGAGCTGTGCGGTATGCATTTCCTCCTGCAAATCATGGCTTCGCATCAGCAGCATTCCAAGGCGAATCTGCTCTATCATGTATTTAGAGGCATAGGAAATGCCACGGTCTACGAAAAATGCACTGTTTGCGGTTTCACAGCCTGGAATCGGTGCGGTATGGATAGTTGGGATTCCCTTTACCAAAGTTTCAGTGGAAGTAAGTCCGCCCGGCTTGGTAAAGATGACATCACAGGCATCCATATAAAGGGAAACATGTCTGGTGTAGCCTAAGACATGAACCCGCGGGCAATGTCTGAATTCTTTGGTGAGAACAGACTGTAATTTCTTATTGTTTCCGCAGATAATTACGATATGTTCGTCATTTTTACACTGCTTATAAAGTGCCATGGCAAAGACTGCCAGTTTTCCAAATCCCATACTTCCGCTCATAATGAGAAAGGTAGGAGAATCAGCATCTAGGTGGCATTTGCGGCGGGCAATGTCTTTTGGTGTATGATTGGCAAAGGCGTGGCGTACCGGAATACCGTAAGGCAGTAATTTTTCCTTTGGAACACCACGTTTTATATATTCGTCTACTAAATCCTCATGGGGAATAACATAGTAGTCGCAGTTGGTTTCCTCCCAGAAAGGGATGCAGGTATAATCGGTTCCGATAGCGACTGCTTTTACCGGCAGCATGTTGTGTTTCTTCATATAAGTAATGGTCTCTGCCGGGTAAAGGTGCGGCATCACCACAATGTCATAATTTCCTTCTTCGATGAGGGATGCAAGCGGTTTCGCCAGCTTTGCATTTGCCCAGTAAACCGGAGATTTGAAATGGCGGTTACTGATAAGCATTCCCAGTTTATAAATGAAACCGAAAAACCACGGCAGATGCTTTACAATCCCAATATAAAGTCCGCTGATAAGGCGTGAAGTATGTTTTTTGCCAAGATGCATGGCATCAACGAAATTTACTTCGTGTCCCCTTGCTAAAGCTGCTTCTTCCACGGCATGACCGGCGGCGTTATGTCCTTCTCCTGTGTTGCAGGATAAAATCAGAATTTTCACAAAAAATCCCCTTTCCGAACTTTTCTTTCGTATAGAACATCTTAATATATTTGCAATAAAATAGCAACTTTTCATAAAAAATTGTAACGATAAAACTTAACATTTTATAAAAAATTGCTTGTATTTCTGGCAGTATAAATTTATAATAAAAAGGTGTTTTTTAAAACAGAGGGCAGTAAATAGAAAGAAGGGTACTAAGATGAAAAAAATAGAAGAATATGTAAGAAGTATACCGGATTTTCCAGAGCCGGGAATTATTTTCAGGGATATTACTTCCGTATTGCAGGATGCAGACGGACTTCAGCTTGCAATAGATTCCATGATCAAGCTTTTAGATGGTGTGGAATATGATGTAGTTGCCGGTACAGAATCCAGAGGATTCATTTTCGGAGTACCAATTGCTTACGAAATGCATAAACCGTTTGTACCGGTTCGTAAAAAAGGAAAATTACCATGTGAGACCATTTCACAGTCTTATGATTTAGAGTATGGACAGGCTACCATTGAGATGCACAAGGATTCCATCAAACCGGGGCAGAAGGTTGTTTTAGTAGATGACTTAATCGCAACCGGCGGAACCATTGAAGCTGCTATCAAATTAGTAGAGCAGCTTGGCGGTGAAGTAGTCAAAGTCATTTTCTTAATGGAACTGGCTGGATTAAAGGGAAGAGAACGTTTGAAGGGTTATGATGTTGCTTCTGTAATTACATATGAAGGAAAATAATTTACAGAAGAGAAGTTTACCATGACTTATTGCCAGAGAGGCTGGCTTTAGGTATAAAAAACAATTTGGAGGAAGAAAAATGTTAGAGAAAATGTTCAAATTCAAAGAGAACAACACTAACGTCAAGACAGAAGTAATTGCAGGTCTTACCACATTTATGACAATGGCTTACATCCTGGCAGTTAACCCGAACCTGTTATCTGCTGCTGGCATGGATCCTACTGCAGTTCTGATTGCAACCTGTCTTGCATCCTTTATCGGAACACTTGCAATGGCTTTGATGGCTAATTATCCATTCGCATTAGCTCCTGGTATGGGATTGAATGCATATTTCGCATTTACAGTATGTGGAAATATGGGTTATGACTGGAGAGTCGCATTAATGGCAGTGTTCATTGAAGGTATCATCTTTATCGTGCTTTCACTGACCAACGTACGTGAGGCAATTTTCAATGCCATTCCTGCTACACTGAAAAAAGGTGTAAGTGCCGGTATTGGTCTGTTTATCGCTTTCATTGGTTTACAGGGTGCTCACATTGTTGTTGACAACAGCTCTACTTTATTATCTTATGTTAAATTTACAGAGAACTGGCATACAGAAGGAATCTGTGCTTTACTTGCACTGATTGGTTTACTTCTTACCATTATCTTATATGTAAAGAATGTAAAAGGTTCCATCCTTATCGGAATCCTTGCTACATGGATCCTTGGTATGATCTGCCAGGCGGCAGGCATCTATCAGATTGATGCAGAAGCTGGATTCTATTCTTTATATCCTACATTTGCAATGACAGACTTCACCAAAATCGGAGAAACCTTTGGACAGTGTTTCAAAGCTGACTTTACCGGTGTAGGTATTGTTAACTTTATCGTAGTATTATTATCCTTCTTATTTGTAGATATGTTTGATACCATCGGAACCTTAATCGGTGTTTCTGATAAGGCAGGCATGTTAGACAAAGAAGGAAAACTTCCTAGAGTTAAAAATGCATTATTAGCTGACGCTATCGCAACATCTGCTGGTGCTGTTCTTGGTACTTCTACAACCACAACTTTTGTAGAGAGTTCTGCTGGTGTAGGTGCAGGTGCCAGAACCGGTTTTGCATCTGTTGTAACCGGATTCATGTTCCTGATTGCAATCTTATTTGCACCAATCTTTACAGCAATCCCAGGATTTGCTACCGCTCCTGCATTAATCTTCGTTGGATTCCTTATGGTATCTGCAATCGTTAAGATTGACTTCAACGATATTACAGAAGCAGCTCCTGCATACCTTTGCTTAATCGCTATGCCTCTTATGTACAGCATTGCAGAAGGTATCGCAATCGGTGTTATCTCTTACGTTATCATCAACTTAATCTGTGGTAAAGCTAAGAAGATTACTCCACTGATGTATATTCTTGCAGTATTATTTATTTGTAAGTATATCTTCCTGTAAGAGGAGATTCAAAATTAAATAAAATAATTATGAAGAGCCAGATATCTTTGTTTTAAGGTATCTGGCTCTTTTACTAATATTTGAGTGTTAAGACATCAGGATGGGGGCAAAATGAAGTAAGTTATGTTGTAATTGAAAAAATATAAATGGTATTTTGCATAGTTGAAATCCCCTTCTCGTCAAAATCCACAAATTCAGGAAACTAATTTTGGTAATTCAGTTTCTTGTAACGGAAATCCCAAGGTGTTACAATTAAGGAAACCGAAAAACAAAAAGTAGTTTCCACAGAGAACAGGGGTAGTGAAAATGGAATTGAGAGAGAAAATATTGCAGGGCACGATGCAGGCATTTAACCAGAAGGGATTGAAATTTACCATGGATGATATCGCCCGCATTCTTGGTATCAGCAAGAAAACAATTTATCAGGTATTTGCAGATAAAGAGGCGTTATTTCTTGCCATGGTGGATTATCTGTTTGACTGCATCAAGGAAAGTGAACGGGAAGTTATGGCAGACGAAAGCCTTGGCACTTTAGAAAAAATACGGAAAATCCTAGGGGTAATGCCGGAGAGCTATAAGGAAATTGATTTCCGGCAGATGTATTTATTAAAAGATAAATTTCCGGAAATCTATCATCAGGTGGAACTTCGGTTAGAGACCGGCTGGGAGACCACCATTGCGTTATTGGAACAGGGCATGGAGGAAGGCGTAATCCGCCGCATCAACATACCGGTTTTAAAGATGATGCTGGAAGCCTCCCTGGAACAGTTCTTCCAAAGAGACATCCTGATTCAGAGTAAACTTTCCTATGGTGAGGCATTAGAGGAAGTAGTGAATATTCTGGTGGATGGAATTATCACGAGGCAATAGATATGCGCGAATAGAGATGTATGAATAGAAATACACCGGTAGAAAGAGCGAGGAAAAGGTATGAGAGAAAAATACTATTTGGACAATGACTGGTATTTCAGTGAGAAATGGGAAGCGGCGCAGGGCAATGCAGAATATGACGAAGCAGCGATGCAGAGCGTACGGATTCCCCATACGGTAAAGGAACTGCCCTTTCACTATTTTGATGAGCATGCGTATCAGATGGTAAGCGGCTACCGCAGACACCTTTTGGCGAAGAAAGAATGGGAAGGAAAAGTGGTACGGCTGACCTTTGAGGGAGTTGCCCATGACAGTGAAGTCTATGTAAATGGAAAGAAAGCAGGCGCACACCACTGCGGATATACGGCATTTACCATTGATATTTCAGCACTGCTTTACTATGGGGAAGATAATATCATTGCGGTGCGGGTGGACAGCAATGAGAATCTGAATGTTCCGCCCTTTGGATTTGTCATTGATTATATGACCTACGGTGGAATTTACCGGGATGTTTATCTTGAGATAAATGAGGAAAGCTATCTTGCAGATGTATTTCTAAAACCACAGGTGGAGCTGGAAATCAGAAAAGGAACATTGCTATCGGAAATCACGCTGGCAGGAAACGAAGAAAACCTGTTGCTGCGGCAGTACATCCGGAAAAAAGGTGAAGAGGAATACCGGCTGATTGGAGAGGAAACGCTTGCTGAAATTCCTGCACAGGAGGGAAAGAAAACACTTGTATTTCCGGCAGGAATTGTATCCCTATGGGAGGTAGAGAATCCGGCGTTATATGAAGTAAAGACCCAGCTTGTAAACGGAAATAATATAATCGATGAGGTTGTAACAACGGTGGGCTTTCGTCAGGCAGTATTCAAAAAAGATGACTTTTACTTAAATGGACATAAGCTTCGAATTCGGGGACTAAACCGTCACCAGAGTTATCCTTATGTGGGTTATGCCATGCCGGCTTCCATACAGAGGATGGATGCGGAAGTATTAAAGAAAGAGTTAGGGCTGAATGCAGTGCGGACATCCCATTATCCGCAGTCCCAGGAATTTATAAACCGGTGCGATGAGCTGGGGCTTATGGTATTTACCGAGATTCCGGGCTGGCAGCATATCGGCGATGAAGTATGGAAAGCGCAGGCTGTGGAAAATGTAAAAGACATGGTGATACAGTACCGCAACCATCCATCCGTTATTCTCTGGGGAGTGCGGATTAATGAATCGCAGGATGACGATGAATTTTACCGCCGCACCAATGCAATAGCACATAAGTTAGATGATACCAGACAGACCGGTGGCGTGCGGGCACATAAAAAGAGCAGTCTTTTGGAGGATGTATATACCTATAATGATTTTGTACACAATGGTCTGAACAAAGGCTGTGAGCATAAGAAGAATGTGACATCCGATATAGAAAAACCGTATCTTATCACGGAATATAACGGACATATGTATTCCACCAAATCCTTCGACTGGGAAGAACATCGTATGTGGCATGCACTCCGCCACGCCAGTGTACTGGATGCAGTAGCAGGAGAAGAGGACATTGCCGGAAGCTTCGGATGGTGTATGGCAGATTATAATACACATAAAGATTTCGGTAGTGGAGACAGAATTTGCTATCACGGAGTCTTAGACATGTTCCGTAATCCGAAAATGGCGGCAGATGTGTATGCCTGCCAGCAGGAAGAAAGACCGGTATTAGCCTTAAGTTCAACGATGGATATCGGAGAACATCCAGCCTGCAACCGGGGCGAGACTTATATTTTTACCAATGCAGACAGCGTTAAAATGTATAAGAATGCTCGGTTTATCAAGGAATATAAGAAAACGGATTCCCCATATAAGAATCTGAAACATGGTCCGGTTCCAATTGACGATTACATTGGAAATGCCATTGAAGAGGGAGAGAATTTTGCACCAAAGCAGGCAGCAATGGTAAAAGAGGCTTTGAATCTGGCAGCACGCTATGGCATGAATCATCTGCCGAAAAGAGCATATTATCTGGCAGCAAAGCTGATGATTCTTTATCATATGAAGATGGAGGATGCGGTTGCACTTTATAACAGGTATGTCGGGGACTGGGGCGGACAATCCATTGCATATAAGTTAGAAGCTATAAAGGATGGTAAGGTAGTTAAAACTTTAGTAAGAGAACCGGTACATGAGGTGAATATTCAGATTACCGCAAGCAGCCGGAAATTAAGAGAAACACATACCTATGATGTGGCTGCAGTAAGAATACAGGCAGTGGATGAAAATGGAAATCTGTTGCCATATTTTCAGGAGCCAGTGCAGCTAAAATGTGAGGGAGCATTAGAACTCATCGGACCGGACATCATCAGCCTGCAGGGCGGTATGGGTGGCACTTATGTAAAGACCATAGGAAAGATCGGAAGCGGAAAACTTATGATAAGCAACCACCAGGCAGGAACCAGAGAAATTACATTTGAAATAGAATAAGGGAGTATAACGATAAGGAGGGTATCTATGAAGGAGAAATCAAGGGAAATCTTCGGAAACAAAATGCCGCAGAAGGTGTACCGGAAAGCGGTAAAGAGTAAGAAGAAGTTTCAAAAGAAATTCGGGGATGACAGCAAGGTGGATTATCCGGTGGTGTTAAAAGAAAATGCACATATCGGTGATGCACTTGGCGTTGTGGATGTGCTGCTGCCAGAGCAGAAAGAGGCTTCAAAACTGGAATTTGACAAAGAGAAGGGAATCATTGTAGGAAATATCCGTATGGGATTTGGACATTACCGGATTTCCATGGCAATTGCATCCGCAGCAAAATCCATGGGTTATATCCCATACTGGATGGACTTGAATTCCTATAAGCAGACGACCTGCACCAAAGTAATCGGCGCGCAGAATGACCTTTATTCTCTGGGCTCAAGACTTTCCGGAAAGAGTAAGCTCTTTAATAAACTGGTGTGGGAGCCAATGAATTATGAAGGGTTCCGGAAGCTTTCCTATAATGCTTCTGACCAGAAAAATGCAGAGCTTATGGCTCCGGTTTACCGGAATGTACCAAAGGAAATTCCGGTGGTAGCAACCCATGTGTGGCCGGCACAGGCAGCTATACATGCCGGCATGAAATATGTAGTCAATGCGATTCCGGATAACTGGCCGATGGCATTGCATTTATCCGAAGGAAGCCTTCATACGGTGCAGACTCATTATGCGTATCAGGGTTATCGGATTTTAAATGGCATGCAGGGAAAAGATGTCTTAAATCCAATGCCGGAAAAAGACCTTGTATACACGGGACATTATATTGACCATGAGCTGGTAAGTAACATTGAAGCTGACTGTGAAGCAAGAATCCAAAGAAAGCAGGAGAAGAAACCGATGCGTTTCTTATTAACCATCGGCGGAGCAGGAGCCCAGAGAGAAATTTTTGCAGCTATTATCAGATATCTGCTGCCGGCAATCCGGGAAGGCAGGGCAGCACTTTATGTCAATGTGGGAGATTACCGGAATGTCTGGGAAGAATTATTACAGGAAATTCCGGAACTAAAAAATGCAGCAACGGAGCATTTTGATGACTGGGAGAATACAAAGCAGTTTGCCGAAGCTGCACTGGATGGGGAAGTAATCGGAGTCCATGGCTTCTACCATAAGAATATTTTTGAAGCAGTGTACTGCACGAATCTTTTGATGCGAAGCTGCGATGTACTGGTGACAAAGCCTAGCGAACTGGCATTTTATCCGGTGCCAAAGCTCTTTATCAAAAGAGTGGGTGGACATGAACAGTGGGGTGCCATCCATTCCGCAGAGATTGGGGACGGTACCCTGGAATGCCGTGATATTCCACATACCTTGCAGATGCTGGAATTATTCCAAAGCTCAGACCATCTGCTTACCGATATGTGTGAAGCAATTATGGAAAATAAAAAACAGGGGATTTACGATGGCGCATACAGGGTAGTGGAACTGGCAATGGGCTTACGAAAAGGAGGAGAAGGACAATGAGATTAACAACAAAAGAAAAAGTAGCATATGGCCTTGGTGCAGTTGGCAAAGACATGGTATACATGCTTTCTGCAAGTTACATTTTATATTACTATCAGGATATTTTGAATGTCAGTGCCATTGCGATGGGAATTATCCTGATGGCAGCAAGAGTATTTGATGCATTTAATGATCCGGTTATGGGAATTATCGTAGCCAAGACGAGAACCCGCTGGGGTAAGTTCCGTCCATGGCTTCTGATTGGAACCATAACCAATGCAGTAATCTTATATCTGATGTTTGCGGCACCACCTGCATTAGATGGCAGCGGACTGGTTGCCTATGCAGCGGTAACCTATGTGCTGTGGGGCGTTACTTATACCATGATGGATATTCCATTCTGGTCCATGATTCCGGCATTTACCGAAGGCGGCAAAGAAAGAGAGGGACTTTCTACCCTTGCCCGATCCTGTGCAGGCGTGGGCTCTGCACTGATTACTATTATCACGGTAAAATGTGTGGTTTTATTAGGGCAGGGCAATGAACGTGCCGGTTTCAAATGGTTTGCATTAATCATTGCAGTGTTATTTGTGATTTTTATCACCATTACCTGTATGAGCATCAAAGAAAAATCCACCGTAAATGTGGACTCTCCGTCAGTGGGACAGATGTTTAAGGCATTGTTACAGAATGACCAGGCAATGACCGTTGTTATTACGATAGTGCTGATTAACTGCTCTCTTTATATTACTTCAAACCTTTTGATTTATTTCTTCAAATATGATTTTGGCGGGGACGCGTGGTATAACAGCTATACCTTATTCAATACCTTTGGCGGTGGAATCCAGATTATTTCCATGATGATATTCTTCCCACTGCTGCGTAAATTCTTAAGTGTCTTGAAGGTATTTTATGTAAGCTTTGTTATGGCAATCGCAGGTTATGGTGTATTATTTATACTGACACTGACAAATATGTCAAACTTATTGTTATTATTTATTCCGTCATTCTTTATCTTTACAGCCTTTGGAATGCTGACGGTACTTACCACCGTATTTCTTGCAAATACCGTGGACTATGGCGAACTGAAAAATAACCGGAGAGATGAGAGCGTTATCTTTTCCATGCAGACCTTTGTAGTAAAACTGGCATCCGGAGTAGCCGCACTGGCAGCTTCTATCTGCTTAAATCTCTGCCACTTAAGTAATGATACTGCAGAAACAGCAGCCGCAGCTGCTGCATCCGGCAGCTCCCTTTTAGGACTCCGCATGACGATGGCAGGAATTCCGATTATCGGCTTACTGATTGCAGTGCTGGTATTCCGTAAGAAATTTATCCTGACAGAAGAAAAAGTGCAGGAAATCACAGAGCAGATTAAAGCGAAAGAAGCATAAACAGACATTAAGCAAAACAGCAGGCAGAAACAGTAAGCAGAAAAAGCAGGATGAAAGAGAAAGGAATTTACTTATGATTCGTAAGGAAAAGGATTATTTTATTCTGGATACCGACCATACCACCTATTGCTTCCGGGTACTTCCTACCGGGCAGCTGGAGCATCTTTATTATGGCAGAAAGCTTCATATCGAGGATGAAGCAGATATGCAGCCACTGGTGGAAAAGCACGTATTTGTACCGGGCAATGTGAATCAGTATAACGAAGAGCAGAAAGCATATTCCTTAGAGGATATGCGCCTTGAAATGTCCTCTTATGGAAAAGGAGATATAAGAGAGCCTTTTGTGGAAGTGGTGAATGCCAATGGAAGCAATACGATAGATTTTGTATACAAGGAAGCAGAGATAACCAAAGGTAAGGAAGCCTTTGCGGAACTGCCGGGTTCCTATGGTAGCGAAGAGGAAGTGGAGCAGCTTTGTATCCGGCTTGCGGACGAAGGAAATGAGCTGGCACTGGAATTGTATTATTATGTCTATCCATCCTGTGACATCATCAGCCGCAGTGCGAAATTCTATAATAACGGAAAGAAAGCTGTGCAGTTGAAACGGCTGATGAGCCTGCAGCTTGACTTTGATGGGCATGATTATGCATTTACTACATTTCATGGAGCCTGGGCAAGAGAAATGAAGCGGAGTGATATGCCGGTAATAGCAGGAAAATTAGTAAATGCTTCCTATACCGGAACCACCTCCAGCCGGGCCAATTCCTTTGTGATGCTAAGCCGGCCGAAGACCACAGAGGATGCTGGGGAATGCTTTGGTTTTCACCTTATCTATTCCGGTAATCACTATGAAGCAGCAGAAGTAAACAGCTTTGGCAAAATGCGTCTGGTGACAGGAATCAACCCACAGGCATTTTCCTATGAAGTGGCACCGGAAGAATGCTTTCAGGCACCGGAGGCAGTGATGGCATATGCAGAAAACGGATTTAACCAGATGAGCCAGAGGCTGCATCATTTTATCCGGGAGCATATTGTCCGTGGAACCTGGCAGAAGAAGGAGCGGCCGATACTGCTTAACAGTTGGGAGGCTTCCTATTTTGACATCAGTGAGAAGAAGTTACTGAAGCTGGCAAAGGAAGCAAAAGAAGTCGGCATAGAATTATTTGTAATGGATGACGGCTGGTTTGGCGAACGGATGGATGACAGCAGTTCCTTAGGAGACTGGGAAGCAAATGCGAAGAAGCTGCCGGGTGGGCTTAAGGGTTTATCCGATAAGATTCGCGGACTGGGACTGCAATTCGGTATCTGGGTGGAGCCGGAAATGGTCAATGTGAAAAGCAAACTTTATGTGGCACATCCGGACTGGACCATTGAGATTCCGGGACAGCCTCATTCGGAAGGAAGAAACCAGAGGATTTTAGATTTGGGAAGAAGAGAAGTACAGGATTATATTATTGAGAGCATGAGTAAAGTCTTTTCTTCAGCAGACATTTCCTATGTGAAATGGGACATGAACCGGACCTTCAGTGATTATTATTCCACAGCACTTCCACCGGAACGGCAGGGAGAAGTGGCACACCGCTATGTGCTGGGATTATACCGCTGCATGCAGGAGCTGACGGAACGGTTTCCGGAGATTTTATTTGAAGGCTGTGCAGCAGGCGGCAACCGCTTTGACCTTGGAATCTTATGCTATTTTCCGCAGATCTGGGGCAGTGATGATACGGATGCATTGTGCCGGGCGGAGATAGAAGAAAATTATAGTTACGGCTATCCGCTATCAGCAGTCAGTGCTCATGTGTCTGCCTGCCCGAATCACCAGACGCTGCGGAATACGCCATTAGAGACAAGATTTCAGGTGGCATGCTTTGGAAGCTTCGGCTATGAATGCAATCTCTGCGATATGAAAAAAGAAGAAAAGGAAGCCATTAAAGAGCAGATTGCATTATATAAGAAATGGCGGAAGGTGTTGCAGCAGGGAACTTTTTACCGGGGCAGAAGCTTTTATGATGGCACCCAGAATGGAATGGGCGGCAGCGTCTTAGCGGATGAAGCAGGTAATCAGATGGAGTGGACCTGCGTATCAGAAGATGGCACAAAGGCAGTGGGTATGCTGATGCAGAAATTGGTGGTGCCGAATACGCAGCAGCAGACCTATTATCCGAAGGGATTGCTGCCGGATGTCCGTTACCATTTCTATAACCGGAAATTAAAATATAATATCAAAGAATTCGGTGACCTGGTAAATACAGTTTCGCCGGTTCATATCAGACAGGATTCCCTGACCCATCAGGTGCTTTCGAAATTTGTAAAAATGGATGGCGAGACGGAAGACTTCCATGCATACGGAGATACTTTAATGTATGGCGGCGTTCATGTCAGCCCGGCATTTGGCGGAACCGGATACAATGATAAGGTAAGGCACTACCCGGATTTTGCATCCCGTTTATATTTTATGGATGGAGAAGTAAAAAAGTAGGGAGACAGAAGTCCATGTTTGTGCTAAGATGAACATATCCATAAACACAAACAGGAGCGGATATGAAGAATAAATCAAAGTTAAAGAAAATAAGAGAAAAGAAAGCAGGCACAGCCACCGTTACCAAAGAGTGGCTTTATATGAATCCAAATTCCATCACAGTAGCAGAGATTGAAAATGCATTAGAGGGAATGGATGGCATCGAAACAGAAATCTGGAAAGAGGCGGGAGTATTAGAGGTGGAGGTTCCGGAGCATCATTCCATGGATATCGAGGAGATTGCAGTCAATTTAAAGGATGAATATGCCAATGCTTATTTAAAAGAGCATGATATTCATGCTCTTTTTGCTGTCACAATTGACACAGAAAACTATGCATTTATGCAAAAAATCATGCAGAAAATCATCGCCGGTGCAGGAGGCTTCTTCTGCGGTGATACAGAGGATTTTACACCGGTAGTAAAAGAGTAAGAAGTGAAATAAAAAATGCGAAAGATAAGATTATATGATGCAACAAAATTAGACCGGGAACATATGATGTTTTCCAATAAGCAACTTATTACGCTGCTTCTGCCGATTATGGTAGAGCAGCTTTTGAATTCCTTTATGGGAATGGCGGATACCATGATGGTAAGCAATGTGGGAAGTGCGGCAATCTCTGCGGTATCACTGGTGGATTCCATCAATGTGCTGGTCATACAGGTATTTACGGCATTAGGAGCAGGAGCAGCAATTATCTGTTCCCAGTATCTTGGAAGGGGAGACAGGGAGTCCAGCAATGAGGCTGCAAGACAGGTAACTTTAAGCGTACTGACGATTTCTACGGTATTGTCTATATTTTGTATTATATTTCGTGGACCACTGCTGCATCTGATTTTTGGCCAGGTAGAAGAGGCTGTTATGGATAATTCCATGATTTACTTCCTGCTGACTGCAATTTCATTTCCGTTCATTGCACTTTTTGATGCCGGTGGAGCTTTTTACCGGGCAGCAGGAAACAGTCGTTTTCCAATGATGATTTCTGTCCTTTCCAATGGACTCAACATTGCCGGAAATGCAGTGCTTATCTTTGGATTTCAGATGGGGGTGGAAGGAGCAGCCCTTTCTACCTTATTTTCCAGAATCTTTTGTGCAGTAGTAATTTTCTGGAATCTGCGGAAACCGGATCAGGTGATTGTGGTAAATCATTATCTTAAAATCCGTCCCAATTTCCCATTGATTGGAAAAATTCTTTCTATCGGAATTCCATCCGGAATTGAAAACGGAATGTTCCAGTTCGGAAAGCTGGCAATCCAGTCCAGCGTATCAACCCTTGGAACGGCAGCCATTGCCGCGCAGGCAATGACCATTATTCTGGAAAATTTAAATGGAATCGGAGCCATTGGAATCGGAATCGGACTGATGACAGTAGTAGGACAATGTATTGGAGCCGGAAAAGTGGAAGAGGCGCGTTATTATATGGTGAAACTCTGCGGCTATGCAGAAATTGTTATTCTGATTTCCTGTGCAGTGGTATTTTTATTGACAAAGCCGGTTACATTTTTAGCTGGAATGGAAGCAGAAAGTGCCTCCCTCTGCATGGAAATGATAATAGCAATTACGATTGTAAAACCGATTGTATGGGTGCTGGCATTTATCCCGGCTTATGGCATGCGTGCTGCCGGAGATGTGAAATTCTCCATGATTTTATCCAGTCTTACTATGTGGTTCTGCCGTGTGGCACTGTGTGTATATCTGATCCGCAGCTGTGGTTTCGGACCAATGGCGGTGTGGATTGGCATGTTTGCCGATTGGACGCTTCGTGCTATCGCATTCAGCGTCCGGTATCTAAGCGGCAGGTGGAGCCGGATACATGTCATTTAGAACATGCATAATATTGTTGCATGAGCAGTATCAGCAATACACATTATCAGCACACCGGCAGCAGTACCTGGGTAATAAATTTACTTTTGTCTTTATGCTGTGGCGGTCCCTCTAAATAGCAGTGGCGGAAGATGCCAATCGGTGTAAGTTTTTGCTCTCTGGCATAGGAAAGCAGGGTATCATGAACCGATGGCAATTCTTCATACGCTCCATGATGATAGAGGCAGACTGCTTTCTGGGCAGGGAGATTTAAAATGTGCTCACCCTTGCTTCCTGCCGGGACAACAGCAAAAAAGGACATATCCTTTGCATCCGTAATGGGAGCTTCCGTAAAATAAATCTGCCCGGTATGTGCCGGCCCATAGTTCTGCAGTGCTTCCAAGGCAACCTCTCTTAACAAATTCGTCTTTTCTGCGATGCTGTCACTTTCCGTTTTGCGGCAGTACACCGTCTGTGGTGGAATTGTAATGATTTCCATTGCTTCAAATCCCTGATTGATTCTTTCGTATAAGGCTTTGATATTGGCATTTAATTCATCCCGTAAAGCCTCCAGCCTTCGAACCATGGATAAAAGGTCGTTGGAGTTACTGAAGTAGCCGTGGATTTCTTCCAGTGACAGCCCAAGATTCTGCAGCGAGCGGATGGTTCGAATCTTTGTCAGTGTATCAATGGTATAGTAACGATTGCCGGATGGGCCTTCTTTTACATCCGGGAAAACCAGTCCATGAGCTTCATAATTTAAAATAATTCTTCTTGTGATGCCCACAAAGTCTGCGGCATCTCCAATTGAAAACAGTTCTTTCAAAATGTTTCCCCCTTTTTATTTATTCGGTGATTGTGAAAAGAATGGATTTAGAAATTTTGAAGAAATAAAGTCGGCTGCATCACTTCAAAACACCGTAGTTCTAAAATATATGTTTTGCTTTTCTCTATGAAAGCCAGTCTTTCTAATGTTTGACAGTCTGCGCCGGTTGTCCGCCTGCATACAGATACATAAACAAGCCTGTTAGGAGGTCTTGGCATTCTGTTATGCAACCGGCAATGCAGGCACAGGGATGTGCCTGCAAGGCGCAGTTGAATATGGATATGAATTTGCGCCGGTTGCCGGAATCATAAACTTATTTGCCAGAATGCCTAGACCTCCTTACGGGTTTGTGAAAGTATCTGTAGCAGACGGACAACCGGGCAGCCGGTCAAAGCAACGGAAAGACAGCTTACAAACAAGCAAAACATGTATTTTAGAACTGTGGTATTTTAAGACAAAGCAACACTCTTTCACTCTTCAAAAATTTCCATATCATATTTCTTTTCTCAAATATCGGCAAAATTTGTAAAATGATTGCATCGTACATTGATGTGCGGTGTAAAATAACAGTGTAATTGTAACACAGCATTGAGAGTGTGAAAAGTGAAAAAAGAAAGAAAAAAGGTAATTTAAGAAGGGAAGGATGTACATGAAACAAAAGAAGAAAAGTTTATTTTCCTTGTTACTTGCGTTGATGATGATGGCAGGTCTTATGCAGGGGATGACAGTTGAGACAAAGGCAGCCACAAATTCGGTTCAGGCAGGACCATTTACGTTGTCAAGGGATTCGGGGACGATTGTAGAAGGAGTCGATTATACCTATGGAAAATATGGATCTGGAAATAGAAATTCGCTTACCATTCTGACGGATGACATTACGATTGCAATGGATGAAAATGCAGAACCTACATCAGATATTATTGAGCTGGGAGAATATAATGAACCACCACTTGACAGTTTTTCAAAGGTGACATTTTCTAATTTAAAATTAAAATCTTATTCTTATAATGTATTAAGCTATGTAGATAACATTCATATTACACTGGTTGGAAACAATGAGCTGGTCAGCATAAAAGAAGAATCTAGAACCTATGGTGATTTTGCAATTTTTGGATGTGGAAGTGTAAGTATTGAGAATAGTCCAAATGGTTCCCTTTATGCGACTGCAGATGGACTTGGCTGGGGTGCCATTTTTACATCAGATGGATATGGAAAAAGTGATGCATGCATTACAGTTGGAGATGCCATGTCAATGAAAGGTTCTACAGCTATGATGGCAGATATTTCAGAATTGACAGATACGCCACAAGTTTGGAGAGGTCATATTGGAGTAGGTCAAAAATCTGCCAAAACACTCCTGATTGGTGAGTGGAAGCACAGTCACACATGGAGTTATGCAGTGGATGAAGGCAAAGATGGAAGCCGTATTCTTGCAGCCTGCAGTGGCCTGGAAGACTGCAATGAGAAAGATGCATCTTTATGGTTATCCTTATCAGCTGAGAATACAGACTATGATGGAACAGCAAAAGCTGCCAATATAACAACATCCGAAGACTGGAAGAGACTTAATCTTCCGGTTCCGGAAATCGTATATTATCTGAGTGGAACAGACACAAAGACCAACAGTGACAACAGCGGAGCAGAAGCCGTTGGAGGTGCACCAAAGTTACCGGGCAGTTATAAGGCACAGATTACAGTTGGAACAGATACGAAAGCAACAAAAGAATTTACAATTACATGCAAGCATGGTGAATGGGTGGAAACAGTATCAGATTCCTATCTGAAAACAGCAGCAACCTGTACGGCACCGGCAGTTTACTACAAATCCTGCAAGCTGTGTGGGGCAAAGGGAACAGAGACATTTACCAGTGGAAATCCATTAGGTCATGACTTTAGCAACAATGCAGAAGCCTGCAGACGGGAAGGCTGTAATGAGAAGAACCCGGATTATAAACCGGCAACACCTGTTATTATTGAAGGTGCCGGTGGAGAATGGACAAAGGAAAGTGGTGCAACGCTTCGTTTCCGCAGTGACGCCGGTATCAGCAGCTTCCTTCGTGTAGAAGTGGATGGTGTCGTAGTAGATGCGAAAAACTATACGGTAACAGAAGGCTCTACTATTGTCACCTTTACTGCAGAATACTTAGAAAGCCTCGCTACCGGAAAGCATACGGTTGCGATTGTGTCTTCTATCAGTGGAGAAGAAAAGAAAGCAACCGCCGAATTTACCGTTGCGAAGAAAGCTGATACAACAAGTGGAAATAGCACTCCGAATACTGAGCAGACCACAGCACAGAAAACAAAAGCATTGAAAACGGGCGATGAATCACCGGTTGGATATCTGCTTGTACTCTTGGCATTATGCGGAGCGGTAGTAGTATTCACAGGGAAAAAGGGTTATTTGAAATAGAATATAGATGAGATAAAAAAGCCATACATAAAAGCAAATCCTCTGCATACAATGTAAAAACAAGTATTGCAGGGGATTTTCTTTGAAAAGCTATATAGAAGAAAGAGCCGTAGAAATAGCCAAATACATTATAGATAACAATGCGACAGTGCGTCAGACCGCAAAGCAGTTTGGAATCAGTAAGAGTACGGTACATAAGGATGTAACAGAACGTTTATCCCAGGTGAATCCGACCCTGGCGCGGGAAGCAAGGAAAGTACTGGATGTCAATAAGTCAGAGCGTCATATCCGAGGGGGACTGGCAACGAGAGAAAAATATCTTCATCAACATGTGACGGGTTGATATGTCATGTTGACATAATGATATAAAAGTGCTATCGTTATAGTAACAACCAAGGAGAAGGGGGACAATTTTGAGTACATTAAAGGATGTGGCAGAACGGGCAGGAGTAACTGTTACGACTGTTTCGAGAGTAATTAATAACCGTGGATATATCAGTGAGAAGACCAGGCAGAAGGTATATGATGTCATGAAGGAGATAGGCTATCAGCCCAATGAGGTAGCCCGTTCTCTTTCAAAACAGCATACCAGCACGATTGGCGTAATCGTACCGCATATCGTTCATCCGTATTTTGCAAAGCTTTTAAGCAATATTGAATCAGCGGCGGCAGCAGAGAATTATAAAATGATTGTCTGCAATTCCAAGGAGGAGCGCAACAACGAACGGAAATATGTAGAGATGTTTAAGAGTAATCAGGTGGCGGGAATTATATTGTGCAGTGGAACGGTAAGTGCCAATGAATTCCTGAACCTGAATATCCCAATTGTTACCATAGAGTGTGATGATGCATTGGGGGACTGCAATATTCAGTGTGACAACTATATGGGCGGAGTGCTTGCCACAGAACATCTTGCTAAATGCGGATGTAAAGAAATTGTACATTTCAGTGGAGTAGAGCGTCAGGTGATGCCGGCAGACAGACGTTGTGTAGGTTTTCGGGAAGTCTGTGAGAAATATGGAATCCGGCATCATGAAATAGAGACAAGCGAGGCATCCTACAGTGTGATGGAATATCTGGAAAATATCAAGCAGACACTGCAGAAATATCCGGAAATGGATGGGATTTTTGCCAGCAGTGATGTTATTGCAGCCCAGTCCATTCAGGCATGCAGTGCTCTTGGAAAGCGGGTTCCGGAGGATGTGCAGATTGTAGGTTTTGATGATGTCAATATTGCAACATTGGTAAATCCGATGCTGACAACCATCCGGCAGCCGATTAAGGAAATGGCACAGTTAGCAGTGGATGCTATCTTAAAAAAACGCGGTGGCGGCGTAATGCCGGCAAAGGTGGTACTTCCGGTCAGCCTGATGAAGCGCGGTACAACAAAAGAAAAGTAATAGATTGACAGAAATAATAAGTAAATAAAAGAATAAATGATAGTTCCTGATTCGTGTTCCTCGGTTGACATGAATTAAGAACTATTTTTTGTGATAAAAACGGATAAATTGGTTGATATTAGTGCATTATGAACAAAAAACAGGACGCTATCTTGTGAAAATCTGATATTTTGTATGTTAACCGCTTGACATTTTGCGAAAGAGGCATTATATTAGAAATGTAATCAAGTGAAACGCGTTCACGATAAGAAAATATAAGGAACGGGGAAGAGATACTTTTTACAATGACAGGAGGAAGACAAATGAAGAAAAAGATTTTGGCTGCAATTCTTACTGCAGCAATGACAATTGGAATGGTTGGATGTGGTTCCACCAGCAGCTCTGATAATGGAAACAATTCCGCTTCAAATACCGAAGCATCTTCAAACGAACTGACCGTTTGGTGCTGGGATGCAACCTTTAATATTCCGGCAATGGAAGAGGCAGAAAAGATTTATCAGAAAGACCATCCGGATGTAAACGTAAATGTAGTAGAAACATCCTGGGAGGATATTCAGACCAAGCTTACAACAGCAGCAACCTCTGGACAGACCGATACACTGCCAGACATCATTCTTATGAATGACACTGCTTTATTAAACAATGTAAAGAACTATCCGGACTTATTTGCAGATTTATCTGATTCCGGAATCGATTTCTCCAAATTTGCAAGTTATAAAACAGCAATTGGAACAGTAGATGGAAAGAATTACAATGTACCATTCGACAGTGGTGTAACCGCATTATATATTCGTACCGATGTAATCGGTGAAGCTGGTTATTCTATCGATGACTTTACCGATATTACATGGTCCAAATTCATTGAACTTGGTGAAGATGTATTAGCAAAGACCGGAAAACCATTATTAAGCGCACAGGCTGGTGGACCTGACTTACTGATTGCAATGTTAAGAAGTGCAGGAGACAGCATGTTTGATGAAGACGGCAATCCGAATTTTGCAGGAAATGATGTAGTTGCAGAAGCTGTAGAAGATTATGAGACCATGGTTGACAAGGGAATTTTAGTAGAAGTAAATGACTGGGATCAGTATATTGGAACCATTAACAACGGAACAGTAGCAAGCGTAATCAATGGATGCTGGATTACAAGTACCATTCAGGCGCAGGAAGATCAGTCCGGTGACTGGGGCGTTACTACAATGCCAAGACTGGACAATGCTCCAAATGCAACCAACTACAGTAACAATGGTGGTGCAGGATGGATGGTTATGAATGACTCACCAAACAAAGACCTTGCTATCGATTTCTTAAAGAACACATTTGCAAGCAGCACGGAGCTTTATGATACTATTCTTCCTACTACCGGTGCAGTAGCAACCTACCTTCCGGCAGCAGAAAGTGATGCATACTCACAGGAAAATGAATTCTTCGGTGGCGATAAGATTTATGAGAAATTTGCCAACTACGGTGCTGAAGTACCGGCTATCACATTAGGCCAGTACTGGGAGGAAGCAAAATCCGCACTTGGAACAGCACTTACCCAGATTCAGCAGGGACAGGATATTCAGGAAGCGTTAAAAGAAGCAGATGATACTGTATCATTTGCAATGAGCGAATAAATTAGCATTAGCACTTTACAAACTGCCTGCATAGCAGCTGCTGTGCAGGCAGAATTTTCAAGAAGAAGGGAAAGCTGTAAAGTCGATACGAATTGGAGGTACAACAGTGAAAACGAAGAAAAGAAAGATTATGGGATGGACATTCGTAATACCGGCATCGATAATGATTGTCATATTCAATTTCGTGCCGATGATACAGTCCTTTATTTTATCCTTAAAACGCGGAAGCGGAACGAACATGACTTTTACCGGACTTTCTAATTATAAAAGAATGTTTCAGGATAAAATTTTTAAAATGACATTAAGCAATACTTTTATTTATCTGATCTTAGAAGTAGCAATCATGCTGGTGATGGCAATGTTCTTGGCATCACTTTTGAATGATAAGAGATTAAAAGGAAAATGGTTTTTCCGCCTTGCAATTTTCTTACCATGTACTACTTCACTGGTATCGTATTCCATTATTTTCCGTTCCCTTTTCTCTGTGGACGGATTCATCAATACGATTCTTACGAATCTGCATCTGATTGCATCTCCAATCAACTGGCTGGGAAATACCTGGACCGCACGAATTGTAATCGTACTGGCATTATTGTGGAGATGGACCGGTTATAATATGATATTTTTCCTGGCAGCATTGCAGAATATTGACAGTTCTATTTATGAAGCAGCAGTTGTAGATGGAGCCAATGCATTCCAGAAGTTTACTAAGATTACAATCCCGATGCTTCGTCCGACAATTTTACTGACAGCAATTATGTCAACCAATGGAACCTTACAGCTCTTCGATGAGTCTATGAATATTACCAATGGTGGACCGGCAAATACGTCCATGACAATATCCCACTACATATACAATTTGTCTTTTGCAGGAAATCCAAACTTTGGATATGCATCTGCAATTTCTTATGTAGTATTTATCCTGGTGGCAATCCTTGCCTTTATTCAGATGAAAGTAGGTGATGAGAAATGAGTAAAAGAAAATTCGTATATTTCTGGAAATATGTATTCCTGATTCTGGTCGCAATCATTTCCATCTTCCCAATGTACTGGATGATTGTCAGTGGAACCAATAAAAGTGTGGATGTCATTGCAGGAAAAATTCTTCCGGGCAATTACCTGATGGAAAACTTAAAATCTCTTCTGGATACAACGGTTCTTTCACAGGCAATGTGGAATTCCATCCGGAACGCAGTGGTTTCCATGGTTTTAAATGTATTTGTCTGCTCACTGGCAGGTTATGGATTCGAAAAATTTCATGATAAATACAAAAATAAAATTATGTCCATCCTATTACTTTCCATGATGGTACCGACTGCTGCAACTGTAATTCCGCTGTTCCGTATGTTTGGAAAGATGGGACTTTTAAATACAACCGTTGGATGTATTTTACCGACCGTTTCTACTGCATTTATGATATTCATGTTCCGCCAGGCAGCAAAATCATTTCCGGATGAAATCATTGAAGCAGCCCGGATTGATGGAGTAGGTGAATGGGGCATTTACTTTAAAATGTTCTTACCGATTATGAAATCTACCTACGCAGCAGCAGCAATCGTAAGCTTTATGAATGCATGGAACAGTTATATGTGGCCGTTGATTGTATTACAGAATGAAAATTCCAAGACTATGCCGATTCTGGTATCTGGACTGACCGCACGATATACCATTGATTATGGAAGCATGATGCTTGCAGTCACGATTTCTACAATTCCGATGTTGATTATATTCTTCGTATTACAGAAGAACTTCGTAGAAGGAATTACTGGTTCTGTAAAATCATAAAGGAGAAGAGCTATGGAATTTAACGAAAATGTAATTTATGAGCCAGACTGTTTTGCAATCCGGCGGATGCCGGCGCATTCAGACCATGGATATTATGCAACCGGAAAAGAGGCAGACGGTGGGAAAAGCAGTTTTCTCACCAGCCTCAATGGCAGATGGAAATTTGCATATGCCAATAACTTAGCGGAAGTCATAGAGGGCTTTTATGGTAAGGATTATGACAGCAGCAACTGGGATGAGATTATGGTGCCTTCTTCCATCCAGCTTTTTGGTTATGGCAAATTGCAGTATGTGAATTCCCAGTATCCATGGGATGGAAAAGAAGCTGTCCGTGGCAAAGAAATCCCAAAGAAATATAATCCGGTAGCAATGTATGTGCATTCTTTTGCAGTGACCGGAGAAATGTTAAAGGACCGGTTATCCCTCCGGTTTGATGGTGTGGAAAGTGCTATGGCACTCTGGGTGAATGGCAGATTTGCAGGCTATAGCGAAGACTCTTTTACCCCGGCAGAATTTGATATTACAGAATTGGTCTGCAAGGGAGAAAATAAGCTGGCGGCAGAAGTCTTTCACTTCTGCACCGGAAGTATTTTAGAGAGTCAGGATTTCTTCCGGATGTCTGGAATCTTCCGTGATGTGACACTGCGTCGTATGCCGGCACATCATATCTATGATTTGAAGGTAAGCCAGCAGTTTCAGGATAATCTGACAGAAGCAGTTTTGAAATTGCAGTGGAAGGGTGTACCGGAACAGGAAGACCAGCCGGCACAGGAAAACTGGCAGGAGAAAGAGCCGGTAGGAGCCGGTGCAGATACCTGCTGCAAGCTGCATATTTCCTTATACAATGATAAAAAGGAATGTGTTGTAAAGACAGAGACAGTTTATACAGAAGCTAGAACAGAGTTAAAAATAACAGCACCAAAGCTTTGGAGTGCGGAGGAGCCGAATCTTTATACCTTATATATAGAAGTAACAGACTCCGATGATACCGTAACAGAAGTAATAAAACAGCGCATTGGATTCCGGCATTTTGCTATGGAAAATGGCATTATGTGCCTGAATGGAAAACGTATTGTATTTCGTGGTGTAAACCGCCACGAATTAAGCTGCGACCATGGAAGAAGCATTACAAAAAAAGAAATTCTCCATGACCTTCTTATCATGAAGCAGAATAATATCAATGCAGTGCGGACTTCACATTATCCAAATCAGAGTTATTTCTATGAACTTTGCGATGAATTGGGGTTATATGTGATAGACGAGGCGAACCTTGAGTCCCATGCGGATTGTTTCCTTGCAACAGTAGGAAAGGCACCGATGAGTGAGACGATACCGGGCAGCAAAGCAGAGTGGAGAGAAAATGTCTTAGACCGCGCTAACCCCATGTATCAGCGGGACAAGAACCATGCCTGCATTTTGCTTTGGTCCTGCGGAAATGAGTCCTGTGGCGGAAGCAATTTATATGAAATGTCAGAGTTCTTCCGGAAAAATGATTCCGAACGCCTGGTGCATTATGAGGGCATTACCTTTGATGATACTTATCCGGATACTTCTGATGTGAAGAGCTTTATGTATGCTCCGGCGGAAAAACTGCGGAAATATTTACGAGAGAGTGAAGTCTCTGTCAATGAAAAGACAAAACCGGTAATCAGTTGCGAATATATGCATTCCATGGGCAATTCCACCGGTGGAATGGACGAATATATCCGACTTACAGAAGAAGAACCACGATATCAGGGTGGATTTATCTGGGATTTTATTGACCAGAGCTTTTATCTTGTCAATAAAAAGGGCGAGAGATATTTAGCCTACGGTGGAGATTTCGGAGACCGTCCGAATGATGGAACCTTCTGTGGAAATGGACTTCTCTATGCTGACCGTAAGGTGTCTCCAAAGATGCAGGAAGTAAAATTCCAGTATCAGAGTGTAAAGCTTTTGCCGGAGGAAACAAAGGTTATTGTAAAAAACGAAAATTTATTTATTTCTTTAAAAAACTATATATTAAAAGTTGTTATTGCAACAAAAGACGGCGTATGTGCAGAGAATGCTTATGAACTTCAGGCAGCACCACAGGAAGAAGAGACGATAGATATCAGCAGCCTTTACAAGGGGCTTAAGATAGCCGGAGAATTTACGGTGACCGCCTCCTTACTTACCAAAGAAGATACTGCATGGGCGAAAGCCGGATATGAGCTTGCCTTTGGTCAGTATGTAGGAAAAAAGGAAGCTCCGGAAGAAGTAATCAGAGAAGCAGAAGATTTTGAACTGGTTGAAGGACTTATGAATATCGGCGTGAGAGCAGGCAATATAAAAATGCTTTTTGCAAAAGAAGGTGGCGGACTGACCTCTTATCAGGTAGAAGAGAAAGAATTTATCGTATCCGTTCCAAGACCGAATTTCTGGCGGGCACCGACAGACAATGACAAAGGAAGTGGAATGCCGCTACGTTGCGGATGCTGGAAGACAGCCAGCATGTATGCAAAAGCAATGCCGGCAGAGCTGAAAGAAACAAAGGATGGTGCAGAAATTTCTTATGTATACCGTCTCTTTGATGCGGGAGAGAACATCCCGGGAAATGAGTGCAGGGTGACTTATGGTATCAGAAAAGACGGAGCACTCACCATCCATATGGAATATGAAGCCGATGAGAAAATCAAGACCCATGAAATGCCGGAATTTGGTATGCTGCTTCGAATCCCGGAGCAATATGATAAAGTAACTTACTACGGATACGGTCCGGAAGAAAATTACTGGGACCGCCGTCAGGGCAGCAGACTTGGAAAATTCCATTTTTCCGTAAAGGAAAATCTGTCAGAATATCTGGCTCCGCAGGAAAGTGGCGGACGTAGTGGTGTCAGAGAAGCAGTAATCGAAGATGAGAATGGTTATGGACTTCGGATTAGTGCAGAAGAAATGGATTTTTCAGCGTTGCCATATACACCGCATGAACTGGAAAATGCCAGACATCTTTACGAGCTGCCGGATAGTGAATATACGGTTCTCCGTCCATCCCTCCATCAGATGGGAGTTGGCGGCGATGATAGCTGGCTTTCCAAACCACATCCGCAGTACCGGATGGAACAGCCGGGAAAATATGAATTTACATTTACAATAAAAGGAGGGAAGAAACTTGAAACTGACAAATAAAATTATGCTGATCACTTATGCAGACAGTCTTGGAAAAAATCTTTCTGAATTAAAAGAAATGTTAGAAACTTATTTTCATAAGGCAGTAGGTGGCGTACACATTCTTCCGTTCTTTCCGTCCTCGGCAGACCGGGGATTTGCACCGATGCGTTATGACATGGTAGACGAGCAGTTTGGAACCTATGAAGATGTACGCAAAATTGGAGAAGAATACTATCTGATGTTTGATTTTATGGTCAACCACATTTCCAGACAGTCTCCGTATTTTAAAGATTTCTTAGAGAAAAAGGATGCATCGGAATATAAGGATTTTTTCATCCGATACAAGGATTTCTGGGAAAACGGAGAACCGACAGAAGAACAGGTAGATTTGATTTATAAAAGAAAACCAAGAGCACCTTATATTGATGCGGACTTTGCTGACGGAAGCAGCGAGAAGGTCTGGTGCACCTTTGGGGAAGAGCAGATTGATTTAAATGTGGAATCTAAAGCTGTTCAGAAATTTATAGAAGATACACTGGAACTGATGTGCAGTAAAAATGCTTCCATTATCCGGCTGGATGCATTTGCTTATGCCGTAAAGAAAGCGAATACAAGCTGTTTCTTTGTGGAACCGGAAATCTGGAATCTCCTGCATCGAATTGAAGCAATCGTAAAGAAACATGATGTGATAATTCTGCCGGAAATTCATGAGCATTACAGTATTCAGATGAAAATTGCCAATCAGAATTTCTGGATTTACGATTTTGCACTTCCGGTGCTGGTATTAAACGCCCTTTACTTTGGAAAGGGAACTTATCTTAAGAAATGGATGGAAATGAGTCCGAAGCATCAGTTTACCACGTTAGACACCCATGATGGAATCGGAATTGTGGATGTGAAAGATCTGATGCCGGATGAAGAGATTGACCGCACAAAGGAAATGATGTTCTCCGAAGGAGCGAATGTCAAGAAAATCTATAATACGGCAGCCTACAATAACCTTGATATTTATCAGGTGAATACGACTTACTATTCTGCACTTGGAAATCAGGATGATGCTTATCTTCTTGCCCGTGCAATCCAGTTCTTTGCACCGGGAATTCCGCAGGTCTACTATGTAGGCATGCTGGCAGGCAGCAATGACCTGGAGCTTCTGGAAGCAACAAAGGAAGGTAGAAATATTAACCGCCACTATTATTTGAAGGAAGAGATTGCAAAAGAAGTAGAGCGTCCGGTGGTAAAGAAGCTTTTGGAATTAATGGAATTCCGCAACAGCCATCCGGCATTTGATGTGGAAGGTGATATTGCAGTAGAACTTCCAGAAGAGGGACTGCTTGAGATTCGAAGAAGCAGCGGAGCAGACTATGCAGTATTAAAGGCAGACCTTGTGAAGAAAACATTTACCATTGAACATAGTTAGAAAATGGTGAAAAGAGGAAGGCAGATCAGATGGAGAAAAAACTGTATGCAATCGGAGAAGCGCTGATTGATTTTATCCCGCAGGAAAGCGGCAGACCTATGAAAGATGTCCTGGGATTCTGCCCGAAAGTAGGTGGTGCACCGGCGAATGTATGCGGTGCATTTACCAGACTTGGTGGTAAATCTGAGATGATAACGCAGCTTGGAGATGATCCTTTTGGCGATAAAATTGAAGAAGCATTGGAAGAAAACGGAATCGGAACCAGTCATGTACTTCGTACAAAAGAGGCAAATACTTCACTTGCCTTTGTGGCTTTAAAGGAAGATGGTAACCGTGAATTTTCTTTTTACCGGAAGCCGGGAGCCGATATGCTTTTTTCAAAAGAAAAAGTAGAAACGGATTGGTTTAAGGATGCTTATGCGTTGCATTTCTGCTCCGTTTCGCTGGGAGATTTCCCAATGAAGGAAGCACATAAAAAGGCAATTGAAGCCGCAACAGAGGCTGGTGCAATAATAAGCTTTGACCCGAATCTCAGGTTTGCACTCTGGGAAAATCCGGAAGATTTAAAGAAAGCAGTGCTGGAATTCCTCCCATTGGCACATGTATTAAAGCTTTCGGATGAGGAACTTTATTTCCTGACTGGAGAGGATTCGATTGAAGCAGCAAAAGAAAAACTTTTTGTAGGAAATGTTTGTCTCCTTATTTATACCAGGGGAGCAGATGGAGCAGAGTGTTATACGAAGAAAGCAAAGGCACAAAGCAAGGGAGAGAAAGTAAAGGCGGTGGATACCACCGGAGCTGGGGATGCATTTATCGGATCCTTCCTGTATCAGCTTTATAAAGATGGTGTGACGGAAGCAGATTTGCCGGAACTGACTTCGGATAAGATGGCAGTATACCTTGATTTTTCTAACCGCTATTGTGCAAAGAGTGTACAGAAAGCCGGAGCCATTGCCTCTTATCCAACCATGGCTGAAATGGAAGAATAAAATTAAGAAAACGTAATATTGTGCCCGGCGTTGGGAAAAATCAGTGCGGCGGCACAATCAAGAAGAAATGCCAGTATCAGCAGCGTAAGAAAAATGCGTTGCAGTGGTACTGGCATTTTTCTCCATAAATGAGATGCAATCCGTGCAAACACACAGACCCAGAGCACACCGGCGATGCCGAATCCCAGTGCAGAATAAAGACAGATATAACCGCCAAGCTGCAGTGGATAATCGTGATAATCCCAGTAACGCAGGTGGAAAACTTGAGCGAGGAACCATCCGATAAAAAGTTCTACGAAAGAGCCGAGAAGCGCTGCAAGAAAAAAGACTTTGACCGGATGCTTCTGAAAGCGTCTTAAAATAAGCAGCATCAGGACAGCACCCACACCATAGACCGGAAGCCATGGACCATAGAGAAAGCCACGGTTACAGAAAGTCCCATCCTGTACATAAAAAAGCAGCACTTCCCACAGGTATCCAAGAAATGCTCCCAGAAAGAAAAAGAAAATATATTGTGTGATGGATTTAATCAGATAATCTTTACGCATACAGGGAGTATTTCCATATAATAAAGAATTATGTGCTGTCCCAAATAACAACTCAGAATATCTTGCGAAAACAAAATAGGGCTTGTCTTTCCAGGGTGGCTCAACTATAATAAAATTTAGACGCTGGGCGAGTCTCAGCAAAAATTAGGAGGAAAAACGTCCATGGATAAGGAAAAAGTTATTGTCATTGATTTTGGCGGACAGTACAACCAGCTGGTTGCAAGACGTGTCCGTGAATGCAATGTATATTGTGAAATATATTCTTACCGCACGGATATCGAGACAATCAAAGCGATGAACCCGAAGGGAATTATCCTGACCGGAGGTCCAAATAGTTGTTATGAGGCAGATTCACCAACTTACAGCAAAGAGCTTTTTGAACTTGGTATTCCGGTTCTGGGACTTTGTTACGGCGCACAGCTCATGATGCATGTGTTGGGCGGCAAGGTAGAAAAAGCACCGGTTCGCGAATATGGTAAGACAGAAGTAATGGTAGATAAGAATTCACCATTATTCCAGAATGTAGAAGAAAAGACCATTTGCTGGATGAGCCATTTTGATTATATTTCAAAGACAGCACCTGGTTTTGAAATCGTAGCACATACTGCAGACTGCCCGGTGGCAGCCGCAGAAAACCGTGAAAAAAATCTCTATGCCATCCAGTTCCACCCGGAGGTACTCCATACCAAAGAGGGAACCAAGATGCTCCACAACTTCGTGCGTGGTGTCTGTGGCTGTGCCGGAACATGGAGAATGGATTCCTTTGTGGAAAATACCATCAAGGAAATCCGTGAAAAAGTCGGCAACGGAAGAGTTCTTCTGGCATTGTCCGGCGGAGTGGATTCTTCTGTGGCAGCAGGTCTTTTATCCAGAGCAATCGGAAAGCAGCTTACCTGCGTATTTGTTGACCATGGTCTTCTTCGTAAAGACGAGGGAGATGAAGTGGAAAATGTATTCGGACCGAACGGTCAGTTTGACTTAAACTTCATCCGTGTAAATGCCCAGGAGCGTTACTATAACAAGCTTGCCGGAGTAACAGAGCCGGAAGCAAAACGTAAAATTATCGGTGAAGAATTTATCCGTGTCTTTGAAGAAGAAGCAAAGAAAATCGGAGCCGTTGATTTCCTGGCACAGGGAACCATTTATCCAGATGTGGTAGAAAGTGGTCTTGGCGGAGAATCCGCTGTCATCAAATCCCACCATAACGTAGGTGGTCTTCCGGAATATGTTGATTTCAAGGAAATCATCGAGCCATTGCGTAACCTCTTCAAAGATGAGGTTCGTAAAGCCGGTCTTGAGCTTGGAATTCCGGAGCATCTGGTATTCCGTCAGCCATTCCCGGGCCCGGGTCTTGGTATCCGAATCATCGGTGAAGTCAATGCTGAGAAAGTCCGCATCGTACAGGATGCCGATGCCATCTACCGGGAAGAAGTGGACAAGGCAGTAGCTGCTTACAAGAAAGAAAATGGCGAAGCTCCATCCTGGATGCCGAACCAGTATTTCGCAGCCCTGACCAATATGCGTTCCGTTGGAGTAATGGGCGACGAGAGAACCTACGACTACGCAGTTGCACTGCGTGCCGTAAATACCGTCGATTTCATGACCGCCGAAAGCGCAGAGATTCCATTTGCAGTACTGCAAACAGTAATGAGCCGAATCATCAACGAGGTACGCGGGGTAAACCGTGTATTCTATGATCTGACGAGTAAGCCACCTGGAACGATTGAGTTTGAATAATCCATACAATCATAAGAAACCAGTATTTATGCGGGATGCAAACAAATTTGCTTAGTGATCGGCAACAAAATGGCAACATTTTACGATTATTCAAGAGATAGAAATTTTATTTCATAACGTATATAAAGAAACCTTACTGATTTTCAGAAGTAAAAAACTGAATATCGGTAAGGTTTTCTTTTTTTTTTAATTTTCTTTTTTAGTCAATTCTTTTAAGAGGTAATCACTCAGTTCCTGAGAGGGTATCTTGGCACGTTTCTGGTAAGTATCCAGTTCCGGGTACTTATATCTCCATTCATCATATTCTTCCTTGCTGATTTCACCGTTTTCCAATTTGTCAGATTGTTCCATCCATGCACGAAGCATTTCATCGACAGATGAGCCGGGAGCAGATATGGAAGAGTCAAGGCAGAGATGAGGTTGTCCATCTACATTTTTTACCTTTAGACCATATATATCTTCCAGTGCAAATAGTGTATGCATCAGACCTATGTGAGTATCAATATCCGGCACTGTTAAAGCATGAGTATTGACATCGAAGATCTGAGACATTTGTTTTACAAGATCAATTTTCGGAACTCTGGCTTCAGATTCATATTGAGCCATGCGGACATCAGAGGTTTTTCCCATGAATCCCAGTTGTTCTCCAAGTTGCTTTTGTGTCATGCCTTTGCGGTTGCGAAAAAATTTGATACGTTGTCCGATTGCCATTTTTGTTTGCCTCCTTATAGTGGTCATTCGTGTTGCCATAATTAATCGTGATAGAAAATAAAACAATTCTGTTTAGGTTCAGTATAGCATGAGCAATTTTGGATAGCAAGAAGAACTTAAACAAAAAAATTTAATATTCTCACCAAACTACTTGACTTAAATAAAAATGTTTAGTATCATGCAAATGTAGCAACCTAAACAAATTGCGTTAAGAATGAAAGGAGAGATGCGATGTGACGAACAGAACTTTTATGACAGTAGAAGAAGTTGCAGCGGAAATGGGAGTTTCCAAGTCTTATGCTTATAAGATTATCAAACAGCTAAATGAAGAATTACAGAAGCTGGGTTATCTTACGGTAGCTGGCAGAGTAAACACCAATTATTTCCGCAAAAAAGTATGTTACAGCGAAATGTAAGAGAAAGAGAGGAGAATTTGTATGAGTATTCATAAAGATAATGCCACTGGAAAGTGGCGAGTAGTCTATCGTTATACCGATTGGACAGGAGAAACGCACCAGTCATCCAAAAGAGGATTTTCTACAAAACGAGAAGCGCAGATGTGGGAACGAGAGTTATTGCTGAAGAAAGAAGCCAAACTGGATATGACTTTCGAAAGCTTTTATCAAATTTATGTGGAGGATATGCAAAATCGAATTCGTGATAATACCTGGGGAACGAAGACAAATATTGCTAGAACTAAAATTCTTCCTTATTTCGGAAAGCGTAAGATAGGAGAAATCGAGCCAAGGGACATTATTGCATGGCAGAATGAACTGCTTGCGATCCGGCAGCCAAATGGAAAACCGTATTCCGCCTCTTATCTGCAGAAAATACACAGTCAGTTAAGTGCTATTTTCAACCATGCAGTTAATTTTTACCATCTTCCATCTAATCCAGCGCAGAAAGCAGGAAATATGGGAAAAGAGGAGCATCGGGAAATGTTGTTCTGGACAAAAGAAGAATATCTGAAATTTGCAGATGTCATGATGGACAAGCCTGTTTCCTATTATGCGTTTGAAATACTTTATTGGTGTGGGCTTAGAATTGGCGAACTTCTTGCCTTAACACCGAAAGATTTTGATTTCGAAAATAATGTTTTGAAAATAACAAAGTCATATAAAAAGGTTAAAGGTAAAGACATTGTAACGGATCCAAAGACACCTAAAAGCATAAGGGATATAGTAATTCCTGAATTTTTAGCAGAAGAAATTAAGGAATATTTGGCAAGCATATATGGCATCAAAGAAAATGACAGAATATTTCAAAATTCAAAAAGCTATTTTCGTCATGAAATGATAAGAGGTTCAAAAGCTGCAGGAGTTAAAAGAATAAGAATACATGATTTAAGACATTCACACGTTTCATATTTGATTAACAAAGGCTATACAGCACTTGCCATAGCTGACAGACTAGGCCACGAGGCTGTAGACATCACTTATAAATATGCACATCTATTTCCAACTGTACAAACAGATATGGCAAAAACTATGGATGCAGAAAGAGAGGCTTTATTAGATGAGTGCGAAGAACAATGATGCAAAAGGTAGATGGAGAAATGTAACAGTTGCCTTTAGGGTGTCACCAGAAGAAAATGAAGAAATAAATAAAACAGTAAAAGAACTAAATAAATTAAGCAAAGATCCAGATGAAATAGCTAAATATGAAGAACGTGAGTGGAGTATTATGAGATACAATGTAGAAATGGAAACAAATAGAGAAATAGGCGAAAAAGAGGGAGAAGCACGTGGAGTGAAGATTGGTGAAAAACGTGGTAGAAAAGATAGAGAAATAGAGATTGTAAAAAAACTACATTCTTTAGATACACCAATTGAAAAAATTGCAGAGATTGTGGAATTAAGCACTGAAGAAGTCAAAAAAATAATAAAATAATAATAAAAATGGAATTAGTCAGACATGTCTGGCTAATTTTATTTTATATGTTTGAAAGTTTTATAAGATTTTCTTAAATTTATATTGACATTTTATATCCTTATACATATAATGAATATATGAACAATCGTTCAAATGAAAGGCTAAAATCAATTATAAAAATAAATATGCATATCCCAAAGGGTAAGTGGCAAGAAAGGAAGTTATATGGAAGAAAATGTTGAACAAATTAGCATCAATGTTGAAAAGGTAAATAAAATAAAGAGTAATTTTCCAGATGAAGATTTATTATTTGATATAGCGGAGAATTTTAAGGTTTTTGGAGATTCTACAAGAATGAAAATAATTGCAGCATTATTAGAAGAAGAGCTAAATGTATCAGAGATTGCGGCAATTACAAATTCTACACCATCGGCTATTTCGCATCAATTAAGAGTCTTGAAACAAGCAAAACTTGTTAAAGGAAGAAAAGATGGTAAAGCGGTTTATTATAGCTTAGATGATGATCATGTTAGAAAAATTTATGAGATTGGAAAAGAACACATAGAAGAAAGTTAATTGCCAAGAAAAGGGGCGTCCCTAATGGGCGAAAGGAGACAGTATGAAAAAGTATGAGTATGAAATTGCAGGACTGGATTGTGCAGCTTGTGCAAATGAAATACAAGAAGGATTAAACAAAAATCCTGAAATAAAAAATGCAAATGTAAATTTTGCAAAGATGAAATTAACATATGAAACAGATACTCTTTCTAAGGAAGGGATTGAGAAGATTGTACAGAGTATTGAGCCAGAGGTTGAGCTACTTGAGGTTAATAGTAAGAGTAAAGACTTAAAAAATGAAAAGGCTCAAAAAGAAAATAGAAAGAAGTTATGGCTTCATATTTTGAGACTTGTAATTGGCGCAATTGTTGCTGGGGTTGGACTATATGTTACAATGCCAAAAGTAGCATCTACTATATTTATAGTCTTAGGTTATGCTATTTTATTGTTTAAAACAGTAAAAAATGCAGTGAAGTTATTATTTAAGAGCAAGACAATTAACGAGAATTTGCTTATCACAATCTCGTGTATAGGAGCATATCTGGTAGGAAAATCTTCTGAAGGATTAATGGTTATTATTCTTTATGAAATTGGTAAAATTCTAGAAGAGAAGGCTATTAATAAAACAAGAAAATCTATATCAGATTTAATGGATATCAAGCCTGAATATGCTAACCTAAAAAAAGGTGACGAAATTGAAATAGTCGAGCCATCAGAAGTAAAAGTTGGCGATATTGTTGTTGCAAAACAAGGAGAGAAAATCCCACTGGATGGTGTTGTTGTAAAAGGTACTGCAAGTTTAAATACAGCTTCTTTGACAGGTGAATCTAAACCACAAGATGTTGCTGAAAATGATATTGTTTTGTCTGGAAGCATTGTATTAGAAGGTTTATTAGAAATAAAGGTTACAGAAGAGTATGAAAACAGTACTGTTAGCAAAATTTTAGAGCTTGTTGAGAATGCTACTGATAAAAAGGCAAAAACAGAAACTTTTGTTAATAAAGCAGCTAAAATTTATACACCAATTGTTATTGGAATTGCAATATTAGTGGGAATATTCTTGCCATTAATATCTAATGTAACATATGGTGGAGAAAACGGTTCAATATATAGGGCATTAATTTTCTTGGTAATATCTTGTCCATGTGCTATTGCAATATCAGTTCCGTTATGCTATTTCTCTGGAATTGGTAAATCATCTAAGGAAGGAATTTTGATAAAAGGAAGCGACTACTTAGACGAATTAAAAGACGTAAAAGAAATTGTCTTTGATAAGACCGGAACACTTACAAAAGGTCAATTTGGAATTTCTAAAATTGAAGTTTACAGTGATAAATATGTGGAAAACGATGTACTAAAATATGTTGTATGGGGCGAAAGCTATTCTAATCATCCAATTGCAAAATCTATAGTAAGAAATGCAAAAAATGTTGAAACTAAAAAAGTAGAAAATTATGAAGAGATAACTGGTAAGGGAATAAAATACAACATTGATGGAAAAACAGTCTTAGCAGGAAATTCATCTTTAGTTGGAAAAGAAGATGAAATTGCAGAAAGTACAAAAATTTATTTAAAAATTGATGAAGAATTAGTAGGTGCAATTCTACTAAAAGACGAAGCAAAGCATGGTACAAAAGAGGCTATACAAGCTCTAAATTCTAGAGGAATAGTTACTAAAATGTTTACTGGAGACAACAAAAAAGCGGCGAAACAAATTGCCGAAGAACTTGGAATAAGTGAATTTGAAGCAGAAATGTTGCCAGACCAAAAATATTCTGAACTTGAAAAAGAATTAGAAAAATATAAAGGTACAAACGGAAAAGTTGCATTTGTTGGAGATGGAATAAACGATTCACCAGTACTTGCAAGAGCAGATGTTGGAATATCAATGGGAGGAGTTGGCTCTGGTTCTGCAATAGAAGCATCAGACATTGTTGTAATGACAGACTCGATAGACAGAATTGACTGTGCAATAGATATTTCAAAGAAAACAAGTAAAATAATAAAACAAAACTTAATATTCTCTATAGGAGTAAAAATAATAGTATTAGTACTAAGCGTATTCGGAGTTGCAAACATGTGGGAAGCGGTATTTGCTGACGTTGGAGCAACACTAATAACAGTATTAAATTCATTGAGAATATTAAAGTAAAATAGAAAAATTAGCTTTACAAAATTAAGGTAAGGCTAATTTTTTATTGACAATTTTTTTTCATATTACTATAATTGGAGATGTTAAAAATGATGCTGTAGATACATCATAAAAAGCATGGAGGAAATAACAAATGATTCAATTATTTGAGATTAAAAAGAAAATAAAAAAAGAAGATAATGAATTATTAAATAAATATTCAGAAATATCAAAGAAAACAAAGGAAGAAGTACTAAAAGAATATAATACAAGTGAAAATGGAATAACAGAAAATAAAGCAACAGAGTTACTAGAAAAGAATGGTCCTAACGTCGTGGTTAAGAACGAGAAGAAGAGTCGATTATACTTCTTATTTAATAGTTTTAAGGATAAATTTATAATTATTTTAATTGTGCTGGCTGTAATAAACTATTTTTTGAGTGATGCTTTAAGCACATATATAATTCTTGGAATTGCTGTTATTAGTGCTTTAATTAGATATTTTCAAGATTATAGTGTGTATAAATTTAATCAAGAGTTGAAAGCTAAAATGTACACCACAACCAATGTTGTAAGGGGCGGAAAAGAAAAAGAGATAAGAGTTGAAAAGGCTGTGCCAGGTGATATTGTGCATTTGAGTGCAGGCTCTATGATTCCAGCGGACATAATGCTGATAGACAGCAAAGACTTATTTGTGAACCAATCTGTTTTTACTGGTGAGAGTGTTCCAGTTGAAAAGGTCGCACAAAATACCAATGATGCAAAAGAAATATTTTCTATTTCAAATGTGTGTTTAATGGGCTCTAGTGTTGTAAGTGGTAGAGCAACTGGAGTTGTTATAGATACTGGTTTTACAACATACTTGGGAAGAATGAGTAAAGAGGTTGAGACTAAGAAAGAGCCAACAAACTTTGAAAAGGGAATGAATAATATCACAAAAATGCTAATAAGATACATGCTTGTTGTTTCGGTTGCAGTTTTTGTAATATATGGATTTATCAGAAAAGACTGGTTAGAGGCTATACTGTTTGCTTTATCTGTTGCTGTTGGAATTACACCAAGTATGCTTCCAATGATAGTAAATGTAAATTTGACGAGAGGCACAAAGGTATTAGCAAAGAAGAAAACTCTTGTTAAGAATATAAACTCAATTCAAAATTTGGGTGCAATAGATGTTTTGTGCACAGATAAAACAGGAACTCTTACAGAAGATAAAATCGTTCTTCAAAAATATATAGATGTTAATGGAAACGAAGATACATCAATATTAGAATATGCTTATTTAAATAGTTATTTCGGGACTGGAATGAAAAATTTAGTCGATAGAGCGATTATCATATATGGAAACGAAAAGAATGTAAAAGAAATAGTAAACGATTATACTAAAATAGATGAGATACCATTCGATTATACGAGAAAGAGAATGAGTGTTGTTGTAAAGAGTAACAAAAATAACGGTTATAGAATGTTTACTAAAGGGGCATTGGAAGAAATTTTGAAGGTGTGCACCAAGGTAAAATACAATGGACACGTAAATGAGCTAACACCAGAAATGGTTGAAATAGTTGAGCAAAAGGCCAAAGAATATGCTGTGCAAGGAATGCAGGTTATAGCAATTGCATCAAAAAGAGAGTACAGGGGAGTAAATGTATTTAATGTTTCAGATGAAGCAAACATGACATTTATTGGATTTGTTGCATTCTTAGATCCGGCTAAAAAAGATGCAAAAGCTACATTAAAGAAATTGAAAAGTATTGGAATTACAACAAAAATATTGACTGGAGATAACCCATATGCTGCAAATAATATTTGTAATCTTGTTGGATTAGAAAATACGGAAACTCTTTTAGGAACAGATATAGACAAGATGTCTGATGAAGAACTTGCAAAAAAGGTTGAAGACGTGAATGTTTTTGCTAGAATGAATCCATTGCAAAAAGAAAGAGTAGTAAAACAGCTAAAAAACAACGGTCACGTAGTTGGATATATGGGAGATGGAGTAAACGACTCGCCTTCATTACACATAGCAGATGTTGGAATAAGTGTAAATACTGCAACAGATATTGCAAAAGAAGCGGCAGATATAATATTGCTAGAAAGAAGTTTGAAAGTAATTTATGAAGGGGTGCTAGAAGGCAGAAGAGTATATGGAAATATTATTAAATATATGAAAATGGCTCTAAGCTCAGACTTCGGAGATGTGTTTAGTATTGTAATTGCAAGTATTTTCTTGCCATTCTTACCACTATTGCCAATACAAATGTTATTACAAGACTTTTTATATGACATATCTCAAATAGCAATTCCTTATGATGATGTAGACAAAGAATTTTTAGAAAAGCCAAAAAAATGGAGCACAAAAGGAATAAGCAAATTCATGAATGTAATGGGAATAACCAGTTCATTAATAGACGTACTTGCATTTTTAGGTTTTTGGTTCTTATTTGGATATAATGCAAGCAAAGAAACATTCTTCCAAACAGCATGGTTTGTAGAATGCTTAATATCGGAAACAATGATAATTCATTACGTGCGTACAGCTAAAAGGCCATTCATAGAATCAAGAGCAAATAAATGGCTAACACTCGGAACTTTTGGAACAATAATCGGAACAATATTAACACCAATATTGCTACACAACATACCAAGCTTCCATTTTGAAATATTACCACTAAAATATTATGGATTTGTAATACTACTGTTGGCAATATATTCAGTGTTAGTAGAAATAATAAAGAAAATATACATAAAGAAAAATGGGGAATGGCTATAAAATTTATAGTAAAATCCTCTTGCAATAAAATTTTAGTAATGGTATTATAGTAGTGTAAAATTACTAAAGGTGGAATGATTATGAAAAAAACGAAAGAATTAGAAATCGAAGAGACTTCAGTTTCAATGGATAAAATATTAAAAATAGAATCATTAGAAGATGCAAAAGAATTTGAAAGAGTTGCTAGTGGCCGTAAATTTTGCAAAAGAGGTACGAGAGTTCAAGACATATGTGAAGAAGAAGTTGAAAATTACATATGCAAAACAAGGGGCAACTTATTATTAAGATGGTACTTGCACAGAAAAATGAAAAAGAATAAAGAAAAACTTTTATTAGAAAGCAGAGTAACTAGTGTAATAAGAGCATTGGCTGTCGCCTACATAGAAGAAAATGATGAAACAGACGAAGAAATAGTAACAAAAAATGTTAAGAATATAATCTTAACAAAAACAAAAGAATATATGTCTAAATAGAAAATTCGCCCAATAGGGACGCCACTTTTTGGGCGAAAAATTAAGAACTAATTTAAATTTAAAAAATAAGGTAAAGCACGCCTTTGAGGAGTTTGAAAGAGCTTAGAATAAGAGCATCATAATAATTATGGAAGAGGAACGTTAAAAAAATATGGACGTTCTTCTTTTTTATGAGAAAAAGTGAAAATATTTAAACTGTGAGCTAATATATTATTTTTCTTAAATTCTCTATAAACGAAAAATGCAATACGACAAAATACAACAAAAAACGACAAAATTTAAAAAATAAGAAAAAACTATTGCACTGGTGTGAAAACAATGGTATCATCTAGGTGGAGTATTTATATCTATAACGTATATAGAATAAGTACATAATTGTAACAAGAAAATAAAATATATACGTAAATAGATGTATATACGCAAAAGACTTTAATATAAACTGTAAAAGAAAACAAAATTCAACTAAGAAATAAATACGAGATTATACAAGATTACAAAAAGGTATAAAACAATGAATAAAAATAGAAAAATAGTTGAAAATATATTAAAAGCACAAACGAGGAGGAAAGTAATTTATGTTAAATAATAAAAAAGGAATAACTCTTATTGCGTTAGTTGTTACAGTGGTAGTACTTATAATTTTAGCTGGAGTAAGCATAAATGCTGTTTTAGGGGACAATGGAATAATAAAAAAAGCAAATCAAGCAGCAAGTGTAACAAAAGAAGCAGAAGTAAAAGAAGCAATTAATAGAACTATACTAGAATTTTATTTAACTAATGATTATGAAACATTAGAAGATTTCTTAAAAGCAAAAGTAACAG
>ERZ772865.704-NODE-704-length-37472-cov-17.332843_pt1 | contig 37472 bp, 37 predicted proteins | sample MGYA00512133_ERZ772865 | MGnify/ENA primary metagenome ERZ772865 (study PRJEB29015, sample SAMEA2737722) | human gut metagenome | biome: human gut; feature: human-associated habitat; material: faeces | place: China | collected 2012 ...
ATCGGAGGTTACCAAGTTCGATAATAAGTCAAAAGAACTGGGCAACTGGTATGTGGGACAGAAACAAGGAGAAATCTGGGGTTATGAAACCTATGGCTTATTCCAGTCCGAACAAGAGATAGCCGGAGCTGCCAATCAGGATAAAGTATCGGGAGGTATCAAACTGATGCCGGGTGACATCCGTTTTGTAGACCGCAACAACGATGGCGTTATTGACTGGGGTGACAACACTGTTGATAATCCGGGCGATATGAAAATTATCGGTAACAGCACTCCGCGTTATCATTACGGTATCAATCTGGGAGCCGATTGGAAAGGCTTCGACTTGGGTATCTTCTTCCAGGGTGTGGGCAAACGTGACCTCTATCTGCCGGGCACTTCATTCCGCAGCCATTACGGAAGCGAATGGCAGGTACCTTCAGCCTACAACAACGATTACTGGACTGAAGAGAACACCGGAGCCTACTTCCCACGCGCTCGCTTCAATGGTGGTTCGGCCATCAATCAGGCTCAGACACGCTATCTGGTTGACGCTTCTTACTGTCGTCTGAAATCGCTCAGCATTGGTTATACATTACCTAAAGTATTGACCAAGAAAGCTTCGATCGAAAAGATACGTATCTACTTTACCGGTGAAAACCTTTTCACTATTTCAGACACTCCCGACGGACTCGATCCGGAATTGGATAACCCATACAAATATCCGATGCAAAGATCATTATCTGTTGGTTTAAATCTCACATTCTAATTAAGATAAGTTATGTGTTCAAAAATAAAACATATATTACTGACTGCGTGCTGTCTGACAGGCGCAGGTCTGATGACAAGTTGCAATGACGGATTCATGGATCGTTTCCCTGAGACCAGTATCACGGAGAAGGTCTTTTTCTCTTCTCCTGCCGATTTGGAAACCTATACCAATGGCATGTACGGATACATTGATGCAAGCTATTCGGATACTCCTTCCGACAATATGCTTTACACGGAAGATACTGATATTTATAAAATGATGCGTGGTGAATATAGACCCGATAACATAGGTAAATGGAGTTGGAAGAATATTCGTACGGTCAATTTTATGTTAGCGAGGACAGACCGTGTGGAGGGTGACCGCGGTGAGATTAATCACTACATCGGTACTCCGCGTTGGGTGCACCGGTCTCGGTGCCCACCATGCCGCAGCCCAGCAGGCTGGCAAAGCGGATATGCGCGTAGTACTTTTCCTGAATGGCGTGCAGAGCATCCGTATCCGGGTGCGCCAGATTCAGGTAGTTGCCCAGCACCGCAATGTCCAGCTCGTTTTTGGCAAACAGGCGGCGCAGATAGGCCGCGTAGCCGGGGGTAAGGGCAGAAGGGGTGTTGGGCACCTCCTTCAGGGATTTGCTCAGCGCCAGATGCACGCAGGAAAAGCCCTTCTGGCGTACCAGCGGCAGCACCTGTTCGATGGGCAGCTTTTCTGCGTCGTGCAGACGTAGACCGAATTGGATCATGCTTGGTTCCTCCTTTAATATGGGTGCGTTTTTACCATTATACACCAAAATTGTTTGCGGGGGAACACCTTAAAACCTTTGCAGTGCAGCCGGGGAAAAAGAAAACCGCCCGGAACTCTAAGGATCCAAGCGGTCATCTTTGGAGCTGGTGACAGGAGTTGAACCTGCAACCCACTGATTACAAAATAGTCTTATTACGAGTTTGACCGTTTCTGAATGTTTTATTTTATATAGAATCACCGTGCTTTTTGTGCTCGTTCGTTCACCTTCGTATCAGCGCTTTTTCGGCCAATAAGGCACAAATAAGGCACTTTCTGGCGATTGTGCCTTACGGTGTCCACTGTGGACACGATAGCGGCTCAGATCCGCAGACAGAAAAGAAAGCAGCCCACAGGCCTAGCGGGGTTTCCCTTGCTTCCTGTGGGCTGTATTGCGTCTTTGGGCGTGTTATGCGTGGCTCTTTTCCCGGATACGGTCAAACACACCGGTCAGCGCGTCTGCTGCCGCTGCATCTGCTGAACGGATGAAACCGGCGTAAATGTCCGTGGTGGTGCTGGTCTTTGCATGACCCAGACGGCCTGAAACAGTGGTAACAGGCACATGGGCGGCTATCAACAAGCTAGCGTTGGTGTGACGCAGGCTGTGGAAGTGTACCGCCGGGAGGTTATGAGCAGCCAGAAAACGCCCGAACCATGTTGTCACATCGTCTGGATCCATTGGTGCGCCGTTCCACTTGGTGAAAAGTAGGTCATTTTCTACGCGCTTTCCCTCAATCTCCACCCGGCGTACCCATTCAGAGCCGATTTTAAACCGTTCTGCCTTTTGGTGCTGGCGGTATTCCTGCAGGAGCTGCACACAATCCGACCCGACTTTCACGCACCGCCGGGAGCGCTTTGTTTTGGGCGGATTGAACACCGTACCTTTGCCCGGAATGTGCTGCAAGGTGCGTTCAATTGAAATCGTTCCCGCATCCATGTCGATATCAGACCACCGCAGGGCGCATATCTCGCCCCGGCGGGCACCTGTGAGCAAAGCAAGCTGTGTGATAACGCTGTACTGTGTGGGCGCGTCCTGCAGGGCTTCCAGCAGGCGCACAACGTCTTTTTCTTCCAATGCCTGCACGTCCACTTCCTGTGCTTTTGGGGCTTCTGCACGCTTGCACGGATTTTCTGTCACAAGTCCCCACTGCACGGCCTTGGTGAACACACTGGACAGCATCCGGTGATAGTGCTGCACCGTGTTTCCGTTGAGCCTGCCGCCTGCCTTGCTATGCTCTGTAAACGCCTTGGAAAGGGGCAGCCCGGCGGCGCTGGCTACCTTTTCAGCGGTTGACCGGCTGACGTTTCCGCCCCTGTACAGTGTCGCCATTGTCCGCTCTGAAACGCTCGCTGCCGCCGCGATCTGGCCGCGTTTGCCCCTTGGCAGCTGATCCAGCAAGGCAGGAACAGCGGTATAGGTGCTATCTTCCCGCACACCCTGCTCTTCGAGGTTGGAATAAAAGGCCATCAGGTGCGAGGGCTTGACCTGGCACACCTTAAGTTGCCCCAGCCCGGCAGAGATACGCGGCACAAGCCGCCGATAGTCGTACACGGTCTTGGGTTTGAGTTTCTTTTCGGCGTACTCGGTGAACCAGCGCTCTATCAGGTCGTCCACCTTCATGGACGCATCCAGCGAAATGCCGTTGTGCACTTCCTGTTCAAAGGCATCTGCCTGCCGCTGCAATTCCTTTTCCAGCTTCTTCCCGGTCAAGCCCGGCGGGGGAGTGAAGGTGCGGTTTACCAGCACCTGACGGCCCTGCCGATCATAGCCGTTGGAGACCCGGATGCAGTAGGAGCAAGTGCCGTCCTTCTTTGTGCGCTTTGTGATCTTTGCCATAGATTCACGCTTTCTCTGCGGGTGTGTTTTCTTCGGAATCATCCCCGGCGGGGTCAAAATTCAATTCGCTTGTTGGAATTTCACAATCAAATGCTGTACTTTGATACACTTTCTCAATATCCGGAAGAAAATCAAGACTTTTGGGGTCTTCGCTACTCAATTCTTCAACGTTTTCTTCAATTTCGCCTAAAATTCTTCCCTGCAAAGTAGTTTCAGTATTGACATACTTGTTCACGCTTTCCGACAAAGCAAGAACAACGCGGTCAATTATTTGCTCCATAGCATATTGATCGAGTGCCCTTTTGCCCTCGTCAAGTGTGTCCAACGCATAATACGTCCCATAAACATGGTATCCATTGTACAGCTGGTAAATGGAGGTATAATCGCATTTTCCATAAACTGCTGCTAATAGTTTCACTATTGCAGGACGTGCGGCATCTCTTACTTTATCTTTTTGATATAATTCTCTCTCCCTAGAAGCTGTAGCCAAATCCTCAAGATGGGACAGGTGCAACCAACTTACGCCCAATGCATCTGCTATTTTTTCAATTGTTTCAATTTTGGGCTTTTTTATTCCTCGTTCATATTGGCTGATGGCTTGAGGTGTAACGCCAAGTCTACGAGCCAACTCTGCTTGCGTGATACCAACGGTAAGGCGTGCATTCTTTATTCCGATTCCGATTTCTTTTGAGGTTGCCATCTTTGTTCACTCCCTTGGGTTTATTGTATCGCAAACCAACTAAATTGTAAAGCAAAAGGTTTATTTCACTCATTGACAAAACCAAAAGGTTGATATATACTTGTGTAAACCAAATGGTTTATATGAAAGGATGGATAAAAATGCGAATCGACCGTGTAAAACTCATCGCAGAGATGGCCCGGCGGGATATGCGGGTTCAGGAGCTGGCAGATAAGGCCACAGTATCCCGCGCAACTGTTACCGCCTTGCGTGGCGGCAAGTCCTGCAACGAAAATTCAATCCGCCGGGTTGCCAATGCATTGGATATTCCTGTAGAAAGATTACTTGAGGGTGTCGGAGGGGAGAAAATTTCATGATTCACCTTATCCGGGACTACTATTTGAACGTGGACAGGCAGAGCGGCGGATGCTACATCGTTGGAAAGGCTCAATCTTGCGTTTCAGAGCGTGTTTTACTAAGTCGGACAAGATATTATACTACCTTGTCCGTTGCCGTGGCTTCTACGGCAGAAATCGCGCTCCGTGATGCTATCGCCGCCGGGGAGGTGCAGAACTTGCGGGAATCTGTGGAAGAATTGCGCCGTATCAGAAACGAAATTTTAACCGCTGTGGGCGGTAAGGGGGTGTAAAGCGTGGAAAATGCTATAAGATTTCGGAGCTATCCCCAGATGGCCACGGTCAAAAAAGCTGCTGAGGTTTTTGGAGTATCTCCGAGCTACCTGCGAAGACTGTGCAAGGCCGGGAAAATCACGTTCGTTAATACCGGCCATGTTTGGCTCATCAATCTGGACAGCCTTGCCCGGTATTTTGACAAAGGCGATCCGGGCCCGGCGGGGCAGGATGAAGCTGTGAATGGTGTCCGCCGGGTTGTGAGGTGACTACCTTGAAGGAAAAGAGTCCTGAAAGCATTGTTTTACGCTTCGTTTGGTTAGAAAACCTGACACAAGACTACACCAACGAAGAAATTGGTCAAATTGTCCGGGATTTATACGGTTATGCTCGCAACGAAACGATACCGCCACAATATTTAGACCGTGGAATGCGTGGACTTTGGCGTTCAATGAAAGATGGGGTAGATAAAGACTTTTCAAAATACCGCGAGAAGTCCAAAAAGAACTCTGAAGCGGCTAAAGCACGCTGGGTGAAACAAGCGCAAAAAGATGACATACCTGTCGTGCAGACCGATACAAACGCATTGTGTGAAATGCGAACGCATACGGTTGCATCCGACTGTATACATTCGCACCCTACAAATACAAATACAGATACAAGTACAGCTACAGCTACAGTTACAGATATACCATCAACTGCCGCTGCGGATCCACCTCTTGCCGAGATCGTGCAGCACTTTCAGAAAGTGATAGGAGAATTCCCACGTTCGGCACTAGACAAGCTCCAGCGCTGGCGCGAGGTCTACCCTGTGGAAATTATCCAAGCTGCGATTGATGAAGCGGCAGAGAACAACGTGCGCAAGTGGCGGTATGTGGATGGTATTTTGAAAGGCTGGCAGGCTGATGGAGTGCGCACGCTTGGGGATGTTGAGACCCGGCGGGATGCACGAAAAAAGGTTGTTCAACAGAGCGAAAAGAAGATGGAGGTGCTGCGGTGAATATACAAAAGGTTTTGCTTGGAACCTTGTTTGTACAGCCAGAGTTTGCACCATACGTTCTGCCTGTGCTGGAAATTTCCGACTTTGAGCCAGATGTACAGCCCGTTTTTGCGGCTGCACAGGGCTTCTGGACAGCTACTGGAAAGCTGGAAACAGTTCAGCTCTGCACACGGTATCCAGCCCTGAAAGCGGCAATCATGGGGTGTGCTGACGAGTATTCTGCTGAGTGCATCCATCCAAACCGTGAAAATGTGTTGGCGTGGGTGCGCATCGTACAGGAACAGGCTACATTGAACCGATTCCAGGCCCTTGCTCTGGAATCGGCAAACGCTGTGTATGATGATCTGCCTGAACTGTACAGCCGGATGGGCGAAACGTTGACGATCGGCAAAAACAGCCCGGATTTTCAATCCATTGGAGAACTGACAGAAGCGTACATCCGAGATAAGGACAGCAAACCGCAGTATATTCCCACCGGGGTTTCTGTGGTGGATAAGTTTTTGCATCTGTCACCCGGTAATCTGTTTATTATTGGCGGGCGACCATCTGCCGGTAAAACCGCCCTGTCCCTGCAAATGGCCTGTGAGCAAGCCCGGCGGGGGTTCCGTGTGTGCTATTTCTCGCTGGAAACCGATCCCAGAACGCTTACCAACCGCATTATTGCGAACCGGTTGTCTGTTCCTCTGGCGGAGGTTAAAGCCAAAACTGTTCCCCAGCATGAACTTGACCGCCTCGCAGAACTGCACAAGCTGCCGCTGTTCATCCGCTCTGCATCTGGCCGGGGTGTTGGATGGGTAAAGGCACAGGCTCAGAGGATGAAAGCACAGGTTGTTTTTATCGACTATCTGCAACTGCTGGCAGACGGTAAGGCGAAAGACCGCTATCAAGCTATCACGGGAATTTCCATTGCCCTGCATGAGTTGGCACAGACCACCGGCATCCTTGTGGTTGCGCTGGCTCAGCTGAACCGTAACGCGGCGCACGCTGCACCTTCCACCGCCGATTTGAAAGAATCTGGGCAGCTGGAACAGGATGCAGACGCAATTTTGCTGCTGTCTGATGATGGGGAACAGTACCGGGCAAGCTTAGACAAGAACAAAGAAGGACGCATCGGCATTCTTCCAATTGCCTTTGACAAAGAGTGTCAGCGCTTCCTTGAGGTTGAGGAAAGGAGGTGAACGTTATGAAGAAAACAAACTCAAACCGCCTACGCCGCCGAGAGCCGTATCACTACGATGCAACCGGCGCGCAGTACATTGCCTGTATCGAAACCGCTCTGCAGCACGGGCAGAGCATTCCGGTGCACGTTTTGCAGGTGATCTACCACATGTTGCTGCCTTATATGGGTAGATGAAAAAAGTGTCCACAGTGGACACCTGAACCCAAACAGCCCGGCGGGGCAATCGAATAGTAACGCTGCATCAGAGTGCAGCATATTGAAACGGAGGATAATACAATGGACGATTATGGCGCTTTTCGTGTAATTTCTGGGATTGACGCTGACCTCTATATTCTCAGGGGGATTTCACAGTTGGTAAGTGCGATGTATACTGCCTTGGAAAAAGATGAGAATGAACCGGAAACTTTCTATCCGGGTATCTATGCTATTCATCGCCAGCTTGACGATTTTGCAGATCATGTGGAAGCTGACTGCAAGGTCTACTTTGACAACCTAGCAGCTGCCAAGGCCGCGAAGAAGGCAGATAACAGTATGACCGATGAAGAATTTTTGAAAGCGTTGAGGGAACATCCTGAACTTATCCCGCAGGTAATGCAGATTCTGACGCAGGGAAAGCAGAAACCGCACCCGGCGGGCTGATGAAAAAGCCCAGCACCCCCGGCCCCGAAAAATAACGGCATTGCTCGTGGACCTTATTCGTGGTGTCCCCTGACAATCCCGCTAGCCTCGTGCGCCTGTGCGCGTGCGTGAATGTCCGTCATTCTGCACAATACATCCTTACTGAACGCCCCCCGCCCGGCACTCATAATGTCGCGCGGGGGCTTGTTGTTGCCTGCTCATTTTTATCGTGATGAAATTTCATCAAACGTCCTGCTTGGCAGATTCTCGCGCTATCTATCCATATTCCGCCGGGAAAACCTGATGCAAGCCACGGCACCCCGCGACACAGGACGGCACTCCGTGGCACAGGACGGCACTCCGTGGCACCAGATGCAAAGAGATTCCACGTTATTCCAAATGGGCGTAGGGATTCCCGCTCATCAATGCTGCATCCCGCTGCACCGCTGTTCACGTTCGCCCCTCTTGAAATATAGCCCCCTCCATGGTTTAATGCAGGCACACAGAGAGCGACACACATCGACCAGAAGGAAAAGAGGTGCATTGCTTGAATAATACGATCCGCTATCCGAACATGGGAACCGTCAAGAAAGCCGCTGAAATCTATGGATTGTCACCGTCCTATATCCGGCGGCTTTGCAAGACCGGCAAAATCCGGTATGTGAATGCCGGGCGCGGCTGGCTTGTGAATCTGGACAGTCTGGCTCGGTACTTTGAGCAGGGCGACCCGCCCCCGACAGAGCAAAGCCAGACCGCCCACGGCGTCCGGCAGATCGGATGATGAACACACCCGGGAGCACACCGAGAACGTACACCCCGCCCGGCGGCGAGGTGTAACACACTAGACTTTCACGGAAAGTCGTGTGCTCTTGCAGGGGGCCTGGTGCTTGCAAGCAGGGCAGACGTATATACAATACGCTGCTCTTGCAAGCAATGGCCCTGTACATACACGGCCCCTTGCGTTGCAAGAACTTGTTGGGAAGAATCCCAAACCCACGGATCTGCACCCGCTGGATGCAGGCTATTAGAGCGAAAAGAGGTCAAGACCCGCTTCATCAGGCCTTGACCTCTTTTTTCTGATTCTATTCACCGGGTGTTATGCTGCACAGTCCGGGAAGTTCACAACGGTGATCTCTGCCACGGCCTTTTCGACCGTCTGCAAGATGTGCTCTATCTTCTCCACCGTGTTAGCTGACAGAACGACCTCGCCGCACTGTTTGCACTTCAGGCAGGGCACGTTTTTGATGACCACAACGCAGTTCTTCAGCTGTACGGTGTGAATAGTTGTACTGGGCTTCATTTCGCCCTTGCAGAAAAAGCAAGTCATGCTCATTCCCCTTTCTTTCTTCTTTGGGTAAAGGTTTCGTTCCAGTGGTCGAGATCAGGCCAATAGGCCGTCAGAATCCACAGAGCACCCTCATGAATGCCGCACACAACGTGCAGCCAACGGCCTGCCAGATTGACGCCCAGCACCAAACAGGACGGACAGCGGTAATCATCCGGGCGGTATTCGATGATCTTCCCGCTCTGGATGGCCTGCCGGATGTCTGCCAGCAAAATGCCGCGCTCATAAAGCCGGGCTTGTGAATGGGCGGTCAGGAAGATTTGCCCGCCGCTGGCTAGTGTGCGCAGGTTCTCTATTGTCAACTCCATCAAGCGCATTCCTCCCCGGCGGGTTCGCCCTTTGGCATGGGGTGTTCTTTCAAAAACTGTTCTGCCGCCTGTTTCAGTACAGCATTGGGCGTTGTTCCCACCGCGGTACAAGCCTCCCGGAATTGAGCTGCAAAATCCTTGCGCACCTTGCAGCCTAAAATCATCATGTTGGCCTTGTCCCACTTGGCATTTGCTTTTTTCTTCGCATCAGACAGCATATTCAACCTCTTTTCCAGTGGGGGTATGGTTTATAGTCTATACTTCCCCATGCTTATTATAGCACTTTTATCTCTTGTTGAACAGTGTAAAAATGCACAATATTCACGGTTTAACACTGTCCGTTCTGTCAATGGATTCTGCACTTCCATTGTGATATACTGTATACGGAGAAATAGGTGACATTGCAAATCGTTCTACTGCCTCTACAATGGGAAGAGATTCCTTGTTCCTCTGGCGCTCCCATCTGTTTTTACACCGTTCCACCCGCTGAATGAATACGCTGCTGCGTCTTTGCTCCGCCGGGTGGTTTTCTTTTGCCTACTGTTAGAACACTCCTACAAGGCATTTTTTGAGCAATAAGGCAAAAACAAGGCAAATTCTGATAGATTTGCAGCGCATATAAAAGCAAAAATCCCACGATACACGCCGTTGTTTTAACGGTATATCGCAGGATTTTTCTTGGAGCTGGTGACAGGAGTTGAACCTGCAACCCACTGATTACAAATCAGTTGCGCTGCCATTGCGCCACACCAGCATGGACCAAGCGGTCTTTTGATAGAATACCAAAAAACGCACGGCTTGTCAATATCTTCTTAGCGCGCAAAAAAAAGCAACTCATTCCCCAAACAGTATACTATACCGTTTAACAAATGAGGTGCCATTGCCATCAGTTCATGCTTTCGTCTGCTTTTAGCATTCTTTTCTGTTGTATCACGTTTTGATACCAGGAATTTTCAACGCAATACATCGATAATAAAATCGAACCATTCGATTCTATTATCATAAAAACCCCACAGGAACCGCGGACGGCTCCTGTGGGGTTCAAAGTCTGTTGTATTCTTTTTTGAGCAGCGGGCTGCTTCAGCGGGCAAGGGCCTGCTGGATCTTTGCAAAATCCTCCAGTGTGAGGGCTTCCGGGCGGATGCGGGCATCAAAACCGGCGGCTTCAATGGCGGCTGTCACCGCGTCCTTGGGCATCCCCAGGCCGCTGGCAATGGCGTTTGCAGCCGTTTTGCGGCGCTGTCCGAAGGCGGCACGCACCAGCGCAAAATAGCCTTCTTCGTCCTCCACCTGCACAGCGGGCTGCGGACGGATCTCCATGCGCACCACGGCGCTGGTCACCTTGGGGGCCGGGTAAAAACTGCCGGGCGCAGCGGTGAACATCATTTTGGAGGTGGCATAGTAGCTCACCGCGCAGCTGATGGCGCTGGATGCACGGGTGCCGGGCGCAGCAGCCAGACGGTCGGCAGCTTCCTTCTGTACCATGACGGTCAGGCTTTCAATGGGCAGGCGGTCGCCCAGCAGCTTCATGACAATGGGACTGGTGATGTAGTAGGGCAGGTTGGCGCACACAGCCACCGGCATACCGGGGAACTCTTCCGCAATAAGAGCCTTCAGGTCAACTTTCAGTACATCCTGTAATACCAGTTTAAAATTGTCCACTCCGGCCATCGTTTCGGCCAGCAGCGGCGGCAGGCGTTCGTCCACTTCAATGGACACCACCTTGGCGGCGCGCTTTGCCAGTTCCCGGGTCAGCACACCGATGCCGGGGCCGATCTCAATGACACCATAGCGCTTATCCACGCCGCTGGCATCCACGATCTTGGGCGGCAGACCCGGATTGATGATAAAGTTCTGTCCAAAACCCTTGGAGAGTGCAAAATCGTATTTTTCACACAGGGCGCGGATCACCGAGAGGTCGGTCAGTTCGGGCATAGATTCCATCCTTTTTCATAGTACGATTTAAATGCCCTCCGCGTCGCTTTGGGCATATTCAGCGGAAATATTATTATAATATGGCAACCCAGCCAGACCTGCGGGTCTGGCTGGGTTGCATTTTCACGAGAAGGGATCAATACGGCAAACAGCACCGCAATAAACCGGGTTCCTTTTTACAAGAAGAAGCCCCTGCAGCATTTCTGCCGGTTTTACCCTTTATTCTGCGCTGGATGCTGCTTCGCCGCCGGCTTCTGCTTCGGTGGAGGAAGCCGTTTCCTCAGAAGAAGCGTTCTCCGGCTCAGTGGCAGCGCTGTCGGCCTCTTCGGAAGCAGCAGCCGAAGAAGCTGCTTCGTTGACACCGCCCAGAGTCGTGGTACCGCTCAGCTGCTGTGCTGCGCTGACCGCACGCTGGATCTGCGGGTCATCCTCGGGGGTATAATCGTAGAAATTCGTGGTCTCTTCGGCACTGAGGGCACGCTCCACATCCACGCTCAGGCCGGTGCCATCAAAGCAGGAGCCGTCGCCGCAGATGAGCTTTGCCACCGTGATGCTCACGGCGCTGCCATCCGAAAGGCGCTGCGGGCTGCTCTGGATGGTTCCCTTGCCCATGGTAGTGGTGCCCACCAGACGTGCGCCGTTCATGGTGCGCAGGCTGGCAGCAAACAGCTCTGCTGCGCTGGCGGTGTTGCCGTTGACCAGACAGACGATGGGCAGCTCCACCTTGCTCTCATCGTCGCTGCTGCCAATGATGGTGCGGTTTCCGTTCTTATCCTCGGCATAGGCCACAGTGCCTTCCGGGGCGATCAGGTCGATGCAGCTGATGGCATCATCCAACACGCCGCCGCCGTTATCGCGCAGGTCGAACACAAGGCTCTGGGCACCGCTGGTAGTGAGAGACCGGATGGCATAGTCCAGCTCGCTGGGCGTGCTGCCGTCGAACTGGCGGATCTTGATGTAACCCACGCTGTCCAGCATCTGGTAGTCCACGGTGGTGCTGGTGTAGCCGGAGTGGGTCAGGTCCGTCGTCCGGGAAGCAGCCTTGCTGTCGAGCCATGTAACATTGACGATGGTGCCGGCTTCGCCCTGCAGGCGGGACTGCACGGCATCCACCCCGGAAAGGCTCTTCACATCGGTGCCGTCAATAGCAGTGATGTAATCGCCCACCACGATACCGGCTTCCTGCGCAGGCGAGTCCTCATACACCCTGGTCACTCTGGCATAGCCGGTCTGGTCCATGCCAAGTTCCACGCCAATGCCCATCACCTTGCCGCTCTGCTGGTTCATCAGCTCGGTGTAGGCGTTGGCGGTGTAGTAACGGGCGTACTTGTCGCCGGTACCCAGCAGATAGCCTGCGGTCAGGCGGTCGTACAGCACCGTTTCATCAATGGTGTAGTAGTCGTTGCTGCGCACATAGCGGTCCACCTCGGCCACTTTGTTGTACATGCTCTCCTTTTCCTTCACGCTGCTCACCGTGCTGTCAAACAGACGCATGGCAATGAGCATGGTAATGGAAAAGGTCACGGTCATGGCAAGGATCACAATGGTGACAGCCATGCCCACAGAGATTTTACGGTTCATGCTTGCCCCTCCCTGTTAATACAGCAGCATCATGATCACACTGCTCAGCAGCGAGAGTGCAAACACGCCTGCCAGAACAAGGCAGCCGATACGCAGCCAGCGCTTGTGTTTTTGTTCGTTCATAGAATACCAGACTCCTTATAAACACACTCAGTTGTGCGGGAACGGGATATAACCGCGCGGATTGACCGCATTGGCCTTTTTGCCGCCCTTCCAGACCTCCAGATGCAGGTGGTTGCCGGTAGAGTTGCCGGTAGAGCCAACGTAGCCGATCAACTCGCCCTGCTTGACATACTTGCCTGCGCTGGTGGCGACCGACCTCATGTGGCCGTACAGGGTGCTGTAGGCATTGCCGTCCGACATGCTGCCGTGATAGATGATGACATAGTTGCCATAGCCGCCGCTGGACCAGCCTGCCACCTGCACATAGCCGCTGGCGGCTGCGTAGATGGGGGTGCCGCCGCCGGCAGCCAGGTCGATGCCGGCATGCAGCTTGTTCACGCCGGACACCGGGTTCTTGCGCCAGCCGTACTCACTGGAAATGCGGCTGTAGCTCTTCAGCGGGCAGATAAAGCCGGTAAAGCTCAGCTGAGGCTGGCTGGAAGCCGCCTGCGCAATGAGTTTCTGGATCTGGCTCTTCACGGCCTCGTAGTTCAGCTCGTCCGACTCGATGGCGGCCTGTGCGGCAGCCTGGGCCTTTTTTGCATCGGCCGCCGACATCCGGGCCGCCGAGATGCTGCTGTTCAGCTCGCTCTGCTTGGACTGCATCTGGCTGTTCTGGCTGTCCAGCTCTTTCTTCTGGCTCTGCAGGTCGGCCTTCTGGCTCACCAGCTCGGCACGGTCGCTTTCCAGCGCGGTCTTGTCGGCTTCCAGCCCGGCCTTGGCGGTTTTCATGTTGTCCATGATCTCGGTGTCCTTCACCGAGATGTCCTGCATGACCTCGTTGAAGGTCAGCAGCTCATACAGGTCGTTCACCGCGCTGAGCATGGCCACGCTGCCGCCGTCCCGCAGCTCCTGCATGGCGGCCATGTGCTTTTTGAAGTCGCTCCACTGGTCCTGGATCTCCAGCTCCTTTTCCTCGATCTCCGTTTCCTTTTCGGCGATCTCGGTCTCCTTGGCGCTGATCTCCTGTTCCTTCTGGCCGATGCTGTTCTGCACCGAGGCGATCTGCCCGCTGAGCACACTGATCTGGTCCTGAATGACGCTGACGCGCTCCTTCAGTTCGCTTTCCAGCGCCTTGGCGGCAGCTTCTTTCTTTTTGGCATTGTTCAGTTCCTGCTCATGCAGCTTGATGGACTGCGACAGCTTGTTCAGCTTGTTCTGCAGGCTGGACATACTGCTGCTGCCCGTGGCCGCCGAAGCCGGGTATACCGTAGCCGTGACCAGCAGGCAGATGCAGGCCAGGCACAGGCTCACCGCACGCACCACGCGGGTGCGGGGGCTTTCCGGCCGGGCATGACGGGCTTTGTGGCCCGGTGCGTGGAGCCGGAAAGGTTTTGCGTGCATTGCTTTTTTCATGGACGTCTCCTTTCGGTCAGACATTCAGATGCTTGCGGATGGAGAACATGCTGCCCAGGCCGCCCACCAGAGCGCCGCCCGCCAGGCTGTAGAGCACGACGGTGGGCCAGACGTTGGCCACCGGCACCAGGGCATGGCCCATGATCATCTGCCACAGGCCGCCCAGGGTGCTGGCAGCACTGACGGTATAGGAGTAGGCGGCAAGGCTCACGCCCGCCGTCAGGGCGCCGGAGATCAGGCCCATGGCCAGGCCCTCGACCACAAAGGGCAGGGTGACCAGCGCATTGGTGGCACCCACATACTTCATGATCTCGATCTCACGCCGACGGGCAAACACGCTCAGGCGGATGGTGCTGCCCACGGTGATGATGCTGACGATCATCAGCACCAGCACGATGAGCCGCCCGCCCTTGGTGACCGCCTGCTGCACTTCCACGAACACGTTGGTCATCTCCACCGGAGCAGCCACGCTGTACACGCCCGGGATGGCCTGCATCTTTTTGCTCATGGCAGCCATCTGGCTCAGGTCCGAAATGGTGACCCGGTAGTTTGCCTTAAAGGGGTTGTCGGTCTCGAACTCGTCCCACAGGGAGGAATAGTCCTCCATATAGCCCCGGTAGATGTTCAGCACGTCCTGTTTGGACACATACTGCACCCCACTGACCCCCGGCATGGTAGAGAGCTTTTCTCCCACCTGGGTGGCGGTGGCGTCGTCGCAGTCAGGGTCCAGGTACACCACGGTCTCGTTCTGGCTGCCCAGATAGGACACCATGCTGTCCACGTTCACCTCTGCCAGGCTGGCAAAGCTGTTCAGGGTCATGCAGACACTCAGGGACGCGATGCAGGCAATGGTCATGGCCCAGTGCTTGCCCAGATTGCGCAGGCCGCGCCGGGTCAGAAAGAAAAAGGTCGAGATCCTCATACCGTCGCCGCCTCCCTTTCCTTCGTTTCATCGTTTTGCTCGTCCGGTTCGTCGTCCACCGGTTCGGTGAGCTCCTTCCAGGCGTTCAGCTCGGCAGAGCGGGCCGCAATGGCCTCCGGGTCTGCCGGGATATCCGAGATGATGCGGCCATTTTTCAGGGTGACCACCCGCTGATGGAAGCGGTGCACCAGCTCGTGCTCATGGGTGACCACCAGCACGGTGATGCCCGTCTGGCTCACCCGCTCCAGCAGCTCCATCATTTCCAGGCTCAGCTCCGGGTCGATGTTGCCGGTGGGCTCATCGGCGATCACCAGTTTGGGGCTGTGGGCCAGGGCCCGGGCCACGGCCACGCGCTGCTGCTCACCGCCGGACAGGGTGTCCGGGTAGGCCTTGGCCTTATCCTCCAGATGCACCAGCTCCAGCATGTATTCCACCCGCTCCCGGATGACGCTGCGCTTGACGTTGGTCACATGCATGGCAAAGGCGATGTTCTCGTACACCGTCATGGAAGGGATGAGGCGGAAGTCCTGGAAGATGATGCCCATCTGACGGCGCAGGTAGGGCACCTTGCGGCGGCGCAGGTGGGCAACATCCTTGCCCAGCACCGTCACCTTGCCGGAGGTGGGCAGCTCCTCGCGCAGGATGAGCTTGAGCAGCGTGGATTTGCCGGCACCGGAATGGCCCAGCAGAAAGACGAATTCGCCGTCGTCCACATGGAGGTTGATGTCCTCCAGGGCCAGGCGTCCGCCCTTTTTGTACTCTTTGGAGACGTGTTCAAAATCAATCATGGAACGCTTTTACTCCTGACATCAAAGTTTTTTGATGGTCAAGACCCCTGCAGCCTGTTCTGCCTGCAAGGGGTCATTTCCACAGGCAAAAAGAACCGGCCAGCATCGGGGTCGAGCGGCCGGTTCCTGTGCCGGACAGGGGACCCTGTGCGGCGGTTGCATCAATATTTGGCCGGGTTGTTGGACAGGTACTTCTTGACCATCAGCGCTACCTTAAAGACGATAGCGTCGTCGAACTCACGCAGGTCCAGGCCGGTCAGCTTTTTGATCTTTTCCAGACGATACACCAGCGTGTTGCGGTGCACGAACAGACCGCGGCTGGTTTCCGAAACGTTCAGGTTGTTCTCAAAGAAGCGCTGGATGGTGAACAGGGTCTCCTGATCCAGGCTCTCGATGCTGCCCTGCTTGAACACCTCGCGCAGGAACATCTCGCACACGGTGGTGGGCAGCTGATAGATCAGGCGTGCAATGCCCAGATTATCGTAGCGGATGATCTGCTTTTCGGTGTCGAACACCTTGCTCACTTCCATGGCGATCTGTGCTTCCTTAAAGGAGGTAGCCAGATCCTTCACGTTGGAGATGGGGGTGCCGATGCCCACCACAGCCTTGATGTAATGCTCGCCGGACAGGGTATCCACGATGCTGGCAGCCAGCTTTTCCATATCGGTGCGGTCGATGCCCTTGCGGATCTCCTTGACCAGCACGGTATCCGTCTCGCTGATATTGAACACAAAGTCCTTCTGCTTGTCGGGGAACAGGCTGCTGACCACATCGTAGGCGGAGATATCGCCGCCGCTGGTAACACGCACGATGAACACCACGCGGGAAACATCGGTGGCAAAGTGCAGCTCACGGGCCTTGGCATAGATATCGCCGGGCAGGATGTTATCCAGCACCACATTCTTGATAAAATTGGACTTATCAAACTTTTCGTCGTGGTACTGCTTGATGCTCTGCAGGCTGATGGACAGCATGGCGGCAAACTGACCAGCTGTCTCGTCCACGCCTTCCACGAATACTGCATAATCATTATGCTTGGCGCTGGAGAACTGCTGATAGGTGTAGCCATCGCGCACAAAGCGGTCGCCTGCGGTCAGACGCTCCGCCATGAAACCCTCGCGCACTTCGCCGATCAGGTTCAGTTCCGAGCAGGAAATAACAGCGCCGGTCTCATCCACCACGCCGACCACCCGGTTGATCGCGTCTTTCATCTGGTAGATCACGCTTTGAAATACTCTATTGGCCATAATGGATACCCCTTTTCCTCGTTTGTGCAAACCGCAGCGGCAGCCGGTCGTGATTTTCAACAATTTAGCTGCATTACATTTTATATTTTACACAAAAGAATTTACTTTTGCAACATATTTCAACAAAAAAGATAGTTTTTTCTTGTGAATATTATCTTTAGGGGCCATTCTGAACCAAAAAAGTGCCTTTTTGCGTGGTTCTGCCCCCTATTCTACCGGAAAAATGTGTTGCTTTTTTGAAATTCGGGTGAAAAGCCGACCCTGTCAGCTGGAAATTTTTGACACTTCTTCGGCAGAAAGCTCCCGCCACTGGCCCGGTGCAAGGGCCGGGTCGAGTGCAAGGCCGCCGATGGCATCCCGGTGCAGGCCGTTCACGCCTGCGCCGTACACGCCGAACATCCGCTTGATCTGGTGGTATACGCCCTGCTTGAGCACCACCCGCACAGTGCAGCCATCGGCAGAAAGGGCCGTCACCTCCGCAGGCGAAAGTGCTGTGCCGTCGGCAAGGGTCACGCCCGCCGCAAAGCCGGTGCGCATCTGCTCGGTCAGCGGCGTGTCCAACACCACGGTGTAGGTCTTGGAGACGTGGCGCTTTGGAGCAAGGATGTCGTGGGCAAAGGTGCCGTCATCGGTCAGCAGCACAAAGCCGGTGCTGGTCTTGTCCAGCCTTCCCGCCGGGAACAGCTGCCGCCGCGGGTAGGCGTCCCCCACCAGATCGACCACGGTGGTGTCGCGCTTGTCGGTGGAAGCGCTCACCACGCCCTCGGGCTTGTTGAGCATCAGGTACACGAACTGCTGATAGCTGAGCGCCCTGCCATCCACAGCCACAGTGTCACTTTCTTTGAGCTGGGTGTCCCCTTTTTTGCAGACAGCACCGTTCACCTGCACCCGCCCTTTGGAAAGCAGCGCCTTAGCCTCGCTGCGGGTGCACTGGGCCGTCTCGGCTAAGTATTTATCCAATCGCATACGCGGTTCTCCTTTTACATAGGTTTGGAGTTTTAGTGTAACATGATAAAATGATTTGCGCAAGAGAACTCCTTCCGTCATCGCTGCGCAATGCCACCTTCCTTTATTAGGGAGGCTTTGGCCGTACGGTAAACTCTTCCTCTTCGTCAGAGGCTCCCTCTTTGAGAAAGACTTCCCCCGGTCGGGGGAAGATGTCACCGAAAGGTGACAAAAAGGGGAACGGCTGACGCACGAAGTGCAGCTGAAGGAGTTTTTCTTTCCGGCCCTTTTCGTGAAAAAGCAAGAAGGAGAAGCCCGCAGGCTTCTCCTTCTTGCAAAACAAACTGTAACTTCCGCTGTTTATGCTCAGAGCGTAAGCGGAGAGCATTTAAAATCAAACACTCAAAGATGCGTGCTGCTCCACGGCATCGGGGTTGGCATCGAAGATGGGCTTGAGCACATTGGCGATGAACTCCTCCACCTGCTGCGGTGCACGGCCCACAAAGTTCTCCGGCACAAGGCCCGCCACGATCTCCTCGCGGGTCAGGCCAAAGGCAGGGTCGGCAGCAATACGGTCCACCATATCGTTGGGCAGGCCCTCTTCCTTGACCTGCTTGCCGGCGGCGATGGCGTGCTGGCGCAGGCGCTCGTGCAGCTCCTGACGGTTGCCGCCCTTTTCCACAGCCTGCATCATGATGTTCTCGCTGGCCATGAAGGGCAGCTCGGCCATCAGGCGACTGCGCACCACCTTGGGGTACACCACCAGACCATCGGTAACGTTGAGCATGATGTTCAGAATGGCATCAGTGGCAAGGAAGCCCTCGGCCATAGCCACGCGCTTGTTGGCGCTGTCGTCCAGCGTGCGCTCAAACCACTGGGTGCCGGTGGTAAAGCTGGGGTTCAGCACGTCCACCATCAGGTAGCGGGCAAGGGCGCAGATGCGCTCGCAGCGCATGGGGTTGCGCTTATAGGGCATAGCGGAAGAACCGATCTGGTTCTTCTCGAACGGCTCCTCCATCTCCTTGAAGTTTGCCAGCAGGCGCAGGTCGGTGGCAAACTTCATGCAGCTCTGGCCAATACCCGCCAGTGCATTCAGGATAAAGGCATCCACCTTGCGGCTGTAGGTCTGGCCGGACACCGGCACAACGGCCTTGGGGTCAAAGCCCATCTCCTTTGCAATGGAAGCATCCACGGCGCGGATCTTGTCGGCATCGCCCTTGAACAGCTCCATAAAGGAAGCCTGCGTACCGGTGGTGCCCTTGACACCGCGCAGCTGCAGGGTAGCCAGACGATGGTCGATCTCGGCCAGATCCATCACCAGCTCGTTGGCCCACAGGGTAGCACGCTTGCCCACGGTGGTGGGCTGTGCGGGCTGGCAGTGGGTGTAGGCCATGCAGGGCATATCCTTGTACTCCTTGGCAAAGTGTGCCAGCTTTGCCAGCACACCCACCAGCTTTTTGCGCACCAGCTCAAGACCCTGCCGCATCACGATGATATCGGTGTTGTCGCCCACATAGCAGCTGGTGGCACCCAGATGGATGATGCCGGCTGCCTTGGGGCACTGCTGGCCGTAGGCATAAACGTGGCTCATCACGTCGTGGCGCACCAGCTTTTCGCGCTCGATGGCCACTTCGTAATTGATGTCGTCCACATGGGCTTCCAGCTCGGCCACCATGTCGGGGGTGATGTTGGTCAGGCCCTGGTTCATCTCGGCCCGTGCCAGTGCCACCCACAGGCGGCGCCAGGTGCGGAACTTGTTGTCATCGGAGAAGATGTACTGCATCTCGTCCGAGGCATACCGGGTGGAAAACGGGCTGATATAACGGTCATGCTGAGACATTGGTTGTTTCCTCCTGATGGTTTTTTATTATTGTACCATCAAACCTTGAAATAGTCCACGCCGCCCTCAAAGATCGGCTGGTACTTGTCGCCGGTGACGTTCTTGTACAGATACTCGCCGCTGCGCTCCGAGTGGCCCATCTTGCCGAACACACGGCCGTCCGGGCTGGTGATGCCCTCGATGGCCAGCACCGAACCGTTGGGGTTGCAGCGCTGATCCATGGTGGGCGTGCCGGTCAGGTCCACATACTGAGTGGCCACCTGACCGTTCTTGATCAGGGTGTCCAGCACCTCCTGCGGAGCCACGAAACGGCCTTCGCCGTGGCTGATGGCCACAGTGTGCTCGTCGCCCACGGCGCACTTGCTCAGCCAGGGGCTGCCGGTGGAGGCGATGCGGGTGCGCACCAGCATGCTCTGGTGGCGGCCGATGGTGTTGAAGGTCAGGGTGGGGTCATAAGCCGTGATGGGGCGGATATCGCCGTAAGGCACCAGACCCAGCTTGATCAGGGCCTGGAAGCCGTTGCAGATGCCCAGCATCAGGCCGTCGCGCTGCTGCAGCAGACGGCGCACTGCCTCGGTGACCGCCGGATTGCGGAAGAAGGAGGCGATGAACTTGGCGCTGCCGTCCGGCTCGTCGCCGCCGGAGAAGCCGCCGGGCAGCATCACGATCTGGCTGTTGTCGATGGCCTTGACCAGTGCTTCGCAGCTGGCCGTGACGTCGGCGGGGGTCAGGTTGCGGACGACCAGGATCTCCGGGTCGGCACCGGCACGGGCAAAGGCCTTTGCGGTGTCATACTCACAGTTGGTGCCGGGGAACACCGGGATGATGACCTTGGGCTTTGCCACACCGATCTTGGGTGCGGCGGGAGCGGTCAGGCTGCCGGTGATGGGCTCCACGGTGGGGCCTGCCTTGCGGTAGGGGTACACCGGCTCCAGCTTGGCCTCCCAGATCTCCTGCAGCTGTGCCATATCCAGCGTTTCGCCGCAGGCCTCGAAGGTATATTCCTTGGTGGTCTCGCCCAGGATCTCACCGGCGGGTGCGTCGGACACCATTTCCAGCACGATGGAGCCGTACATGGGCTCGAACATCTGGTGGGTGGTCAGGTCTGCCCGCATCTTGAAACCGATGTGGTTGCCCAGACCCATCTTGAACAGGGCCTCGGCAATGCCGCCGTAGCCCACGGAGCAGGCCGACGCCACCATGCCCTCCTCGATCATGTCCTCCACGACCTTGTAGTTGGCCTTCAGGGAGAAGAAGTTGGGGCAGCCGGTCTCCGGGTCGGTGATGGGACGGATGAGCACCACGGTGCTCTCGGGCTTCTTGAACTCGGTGGAGACCACCTTGTTTGCCTTGCCGATGGCAGTGGCGAAGGACACCAGCGTGGGAGGCACATCCAGCTTCTCAAAGGAGCCGGACATGCTGTCCTTGCCGCCGATGGAGGCGATGCCCAGGCCCATCTGGGCATCCAGTGCGCCCAGCAGGGCGGCCAGCGGCTTGCCCCAGCGCTCCGGGGCGGTGCCCAGGCGCTCGAAGTATTCCTGGAAGGTGAGGTAAGCGTCCTCATAGCGGAAGCCGGTGGCCACCAGCTTGGTCACGCTTTCCACCACGGCCAGACGGGCACCCTTGTACTGGTCGGCGCTCATCAGGTAGGGGTTGAAGCCCCAGGCCATGCCGGAGCAGGTGCTGGTCTCGCCGTCCACAGGCAGCTTTGCCACCATGGCGTTCTGCGGGGTGAGCTGGTAGGCACCGCCGAAGGGCATGAGCACGGTAGCGGCACCGATGGTGGAGTCGAACCGCTCGGAAAGGCCCTTCTTGCTGCAGACGTTCAGGTCGCCCACCATGTTCTTCATCTTCTGGCTGAAGGTCAGGCCGGCCCACTGGGGCTGCCAGACGCTGCCCTTTTCCACATGGACGTTCTGGTGCTTCTCTGCACCGTTGGAGTTCAAAAACTCACGGCTGATGTTCACGATGGAAACGCCGTTCCACACCATGTTCAGGCGCTTTTCCTCGGTGACCTTGGCCACAGGGGTAGCCTCGAGGTTCTCCTCAGTGGCAATGGCGATGAACTTGTCCACATCCTCCGGGGCAAGGGCCACAGCCATGCGCTCCTGGCTCTCGCTGATGGCCAGCTCGGTGCCATCCAGACCCTCGTACTTCTTGGTTACCTTGTTCAGGTCGATGTACAGGCCGTCGGCCAGCTCGCCGATGGCAACGGAAACGCCGCCGGCACCAAAGTCGTTGCAGCGCTTGATCATCTTGCAGGCATCCTCGCGGCGGAACAGGCGCTGCAGCTTGCGCTCGATGGGCGCATTGCCCTTCTGCACCTCGGCACCGCAGTGCTCAAGGCTGTCCAGCTTGTGTGCCTTGGAGGAGCCGGTAGCGCCGCCGATGCCGTCACGGCCGGTGCGGCCGCCCAGCAACACGATCACATCGCCGGGAGCGGGGCACTCGCGGCGGACGTGGGAGGCAGGGGTAGCACCCACAACGGCACCGATCTCCATGCGCTTTGCCACATAGCCGGGGTGGTAGATCTCGTCCACCTGACCGGTAGCCAGACCGATCTGGTTGCCGTAGGAGGAGTAACCGGCGGCTGCGGTGGTGACCAGCTTGCGCTGGGGCAGCTTGCCGGGCATGGTCTCGCTGACCGGCTTGAGCGGGTCGCCTGCGCCGGTGACGCGCATAGCCTGATAGACGTAGCTGCGGCCGGACAGCGGGTCGCGGATAGCACCACCGATGCAGGTTGCAGCACCGCCGAAGGGCTCGATCTCGGTGGGGTGGTTGTGGGTCTCGTTCTTGAACAGGAACAGCCAGTCCTCGTCCTTGCCGTTGACGTCGCACTTGATCTTGACGGTGCAGGCGTTGATCTCCTCAGACTCGTCCAGATTCTTCAGGATACCCTGCTTCTTCAGCTCCTTGGCGCCAATGGTGGCAAGGTCCATCATGCAGCGGGGCTTGTTCTCGCGGCCCAGCTCGGTGCGCATCGCCATGTAGCGGTCAAAGGCCTCCTGCACCACGGCGTCGTCGATCTGCACATCGTCCAGAATGGTGCCAAAGGTGGTGTGGCGGCAGTGATCGGACCAGTAGGTGTCGATCATCTTGATCTCGGTAATGGTGGGGTCACGCTGCTCGGTGCGGAAGTACTCCTGACAGAACTTGATGTCCCCCAGATCCATGGCCAGACCCTTTTCCTCGATGAACTTGGCAAGACCTGCCTCGTCCAGCTGGTTGAAGCCCTCCAGCACTGCCACGGCAGCGGGCACAGGGTAATCCATCTTCAGGGTCTCTTTGGTCTCCAGAGAAGCCTCGCGGGCTTCCACAGGGTTGATGACATACTTCTTGATCTCGGTCACCTGCTCGGGGGTCAGTGCGCCCTCCAGCAGGTAGACGCGGGCAGAGCGCACCAGCGGGCGCTCGCCCTGACTGATGAGCTGGATGCACTCGGCAGCAGAAGCTGCGCGCTGGTCGAACTGGCCGGGCAGATACTCCACCGCGAAGGACACGCCCTCGGCAGCGGGCAGCTCTGCGTAGGTGTTATCCACCGGCGGCTCGCTGAACACGGTGCTGACGCACTGGTTGAACAGTGCCTCGTCGATGCCTTCTACATCGTAGCGGTTCAGCAGACGCAGACCGGTCAGGTCCTTGATGCCCAGCAGGCTGGTGAGTTCGTTTTTCAGACCGTTTGCCTCGACATCAAAGCCGGGCTTTTTTTCCACATAAATACGATAGACCATTGGGTAGGTTCCCCCTTATGATTCAATTCTTCTGAAGGCGCGCCCTCATCCGGCTCGCCTGCGGCGACTGATGAGGGTGCTTTTCCTAATTACTGCTTCTCTGCCAGCGCTTTCAAGGCACGCAGGCCGATATCGCTGCGCTTGTGCAGCTTTTCAAAGCTGATTTTTTCGGCTGCTTCATAGGCGTGGCTCAGGGCGTTGGTCAGGCGCGGGCCGGTGGCGGTAACGCCCAGCACGCGGCCGCCGTTGGTCACAAGCTGGCCGTCCTCGGTGATGGCAGTGCCGGAGTGGTACACCGTCACGTTCTCCTCGTCGGGCAGCTGACCGTCCACAAGGCCGGAGATGGGCTTGCCCTTCTCATAGGCCACGGGGTAGCCGCCGGAGGCTAGAATCACACAGGCCGCAGCGCCATCGGAGAACTTGACCTCCTGCTGTGCCAGCGTGCCGTCGGTGCAGGCCTGCATGATGTGCAGCAGGTCGCTTTCCAGCAACGGCAGCACCACCTGCGTTTCGGGGTCGCCGAAGCGGCAGTTATACTCGATGACCTTGGGGCCGTCCGGGGTGAGCATGAGGCCGAAGTACAAACAGCCCTTGAAGGGGCAGCCCTCGGCGTTCATGGCGCGGATGGTGGGCAGGAAGATCTTTTCCATGCACTCCGCGGCCACCTCTGGGGTGTAGTAGGGGTTGGGGGCAATGGTGCCCATGCCGCCGGTGTTCAGACCGGTGTCGTGGTCGTTGGCGCGCTTATGGTCCATGCTGGAGACCATGGGCTTGACCACCTTGCCGTCCGTAAAGCTCAGCACGCTGACCTCCGGCCCGGTGAGGAACTCCTCCACCACCACATGGTTGCCGGATGCGCCGAACTTTTTGTCCAGCATGATCTCCTTAACGCCGTCGGCGGCCTGCTGCTCGTTTTCGCAGATGAGCACGCCCTTGCCCAGCGCAAGACCGTCTGCCTTGATGACCACCGGGTACTTGCCCTCGGCGCGGATGTAGTCCATGACCTTTGCGGGGTCATCGAAGGTCTCGTACTTTGCGGTGGGGATGCCGTATTTCTTCATCAGGTCCTTGGAGAACACCTTGGAAGCCTCGATGCGGGCAGCGGCCTTGTCCGGGCCAAAGGCGGGGATGCCCACCTTTGCCAGCGCGTCCACCATGCCCAGTGCAAGGGGGTCGTCCTGCGCCACCACAACGTAATCGAACTTTTCTTCCACTGCAAAGCCTACCATGGTATCCACATCGGTGGCCTTGATGTTTTTGCACTTGGCGTCATAGCTGATACCGCCGTTGCCCGGTGCGCACCAGATCTCGCCGCAGTCGGGGCTCTTTTTCAGTGCCTTGATGATGGCGTGCTCGCGGCCGCCGCCGCCCACTACCAAGATTTTTTCAGCCATATCATTCACCTTCCCGTTTTTGAATGACCCTCTCCGTCATTGCTGCGCAATGCCAGCTCCCCCGAAAGGGGGAGCTTTCGCCGTCAGGCGACTGAGAGGGTTCGTTCCTTTTTCCTTAGTGATGGAACAGCCGCAGGCCGCAGAAGGCCATGGCGATGCCGTACTTGTTGCAGGTATCGATGACCTGCTGGTCGCGGATGGAGCCGCCGGGCTGCACGATGGCAGTCACGCCGGAGCGGCGGGCGCGCTCGATGTTGTCACCGAAGGGGAAGAAAGCGTCCGAACCAAGGCAAACACCGGTCACCTTGCTGAGGTAAGCCTTCTTTTCCTCGGCGGTCAGCGGCTCAGGCTGGCGGGTGAAGGTCTCGGCCCAGACGTTATCGCCGATGACATCCTCCGGGGTATCGCCGATGTAAACATCAATGGCGTTGTCGCGGTTGGGCTTTGCCACATCGTCACGGAAGGGCAGGTTCAGCACCTTATCCATGTGGCGCAGCTGCCAGTTGTCGGCCTTCTGACCAGCCAGACGGGTGCAGTGGATGCGGCTCTGCTGGCCGGCACCCACGCCGATGGTCTGACCATTGTAGGTGTAGCACACACTGTTGGACTGAGTGTACTTCAGGGTGATAAGAGCAATGATGAGGTCGCGCTTCTGCTCCTCGGTCACGTCCTTGTTCTCGGTGACCCAGTTGTTCAGCATGGTGTCGGCGTTGATGACCAGCTCGTTGCGGCCCTGCTCGAAGGTGATGCCGTACACCTGCTTGTGCTCGATGGGAGCAGGCTGATAGGCGGGGTCGATAGCGACCACATTGTAGTTGCTCTTCTTTTTGCCGGACAGGATGGCCAGTGCCTCCGGCTCGTAGCCCGGGGCGATGATACCGTCAGAGACTTCGTGCTGGATCAGCTTTGCGGTGGGCACATCGCAGATGTCGGACAGGGCGATCCAGTCGCCAAAGGAGGACATCCGGTCTGCGCCGCGGGCACGGGCATAGGCGCAAGCCAGCGGGGAGAGCTCGGTCTCCGGGGCAATATGGTACATCCGGCGCTCCACCTCGGTCAGGGGCAGACCCAGTGCTGCACCCGCCGGGGAAACGTGCTTGAAGGATGCCGCTGCGGGCAGACCGCAGGCGGTTTTCAGTTCCTTGACCAGCTGGATGGAGTTGAGGGCATCCAGAAAGTTGATGTAGCCGGGCTTGCCGTTCAGCACGGTAACAGGCAGGTCGGAGCCATCTTCCATATAAATGCGGCTGGGCTTCTGGTTGGGGTTGCAGCCGTACTTCAGTGCCAGTTCGTTCATTGGTGCATCCTCCTTATTTCTCTATTGTTTTAGTCCTGTTTTTCCTCTGCGTCAAGCTTTTTGAGCAGTTCCAGCTCTTCGGGCAGCAGCTCCGGCTCTTCGGGGTCGTCCAGATCGCTGCACACGGCGTCGTATTTGTTGAAGATCATGTCGCCGCTCTCACCGCTCTCCAGGTCGATGACCCGGGCGAACAAGCTCACCTTGTTGTCGGCGTTCAGGCTGCTCCACAGGCCGTGGGCAAAGTCGCCGAGGGTGCGGGGGCAGGCAAAGCGCAGCGGCTCACCCTCAAAGCTGGGGATGGGGCTGCCATTGTGCTTGTAGGTGCTGATGAAGTGGCCCTCTCCGGCCACGGGCTGGGGGTAATCAAAGAAATAGCGCTGCACGCTGTCGCCGTTGCCGTCGGCAGACTTGAGGATGCTCATCTGGTAGCTGCCGTCCGCATACACCACCGCAGAGATGCGGGGGGTGTAGTTGGGGCCGTCCGGCTCAAAGGTGCGGGTACGCAGTGCATCCGCAAAGCTCTTGCCCTGGCTCATCAGGTCATAGATGGTATCGGTCTGGTCGCCGTTGGTCACGATGTGGGTACGGCCCAGCGTCAGCACCGGGTTGTAGATGATCAGGCTGGGGTCCTCCAGCTTGGCGGGGTCGGCTGCCATGGTGCAGATGCCGCCGCGCTCCGGCACGGGGTCAAACACGCGGTTGCGGCTGTTCTCGCTGCGGCCCATGATGAAGTAGCCGATGAACATCTGTCGTCCGTCCGGGGCCTTTGCCACCGCAATGCCGCGGCCGGGGTATTCGTTGGAGGCCAGATATTCGTTCAGGTCGATCTTTTCCATTGTTGTTCTCCTCACTCGATCTCTCCGCTGCACACCATGGCGACCGCCTTGGGCAGCAGCTTCCACTCGGCCTGCTCCATGACTCGTTTCTGCAGCACCTCCGGGGTGTCGCCGGGCAGGATGTCCACGGCCTTCTGCAGCAGGATGGGGCCGCCGTCGCATTCTTCGTTCACAAAGTGGACGGTGGCACCGGTCACCTTGCAGCCACGGGCCAGGGCGGCCTCGTGGGGGCGCAGGCCGTACATGCCCGGCCCGCAGAAGGACGGGATGAGCGCCGGGTGCACGTTGAGGATGCGGCGCGGATAGGCCGCGATGACGCTGGGCCCCAGCACCGACAGAAAGCCTGCCAGCACCACAAGGTCGATGTTGTGTGCTTTCAGCGTGCCCAGCAGGGCCGCGTCAAAATCTTCGCTGTTGTCGTAGTCCTTCCGGCGCACCACGCAGCTCTCCACACCGGCCTTTGCGGCACGTTCCAGCGCATAGACGCCGGGCTTGGAGGCCACCACCAGGGTGATCTTTCCGTTGGGGTTCTCGCCGCGGGCCTCACTGTCCAGCAAGGCCTGCAGGTTGGTGCCGCCGCCGGAAACTAACACTGCAATGTTCAGCACAGCTCCACACCCTCGCCTTCTGCGATGACGCCCAGACGGTAAGCCTCCGGCTCACCGTTGGCATGCAGGATCTCCAGCGCCTTGTCGGCCTGCTCGGCGGGCACGGTGAGCACCATGCCCACGCCCATGTTGAAGGTGTTGAACATATCGTGCTCGGAGATGCCGCCCTCCTTCTGCATCAGGTGGAACAGTGCCGGGGTGCGGACGTCCGCCTTGTGGATGCGGGCGCAGCAGCCCTTCTTCAGGCTGCGGGGAATATTCTCATAGAAGCCGCCGCCGGTGATGTGGGAAATGCCCTTGACATCCACTTCCTCCAGCACCTTGAGCACCGGCTTAACGTAAATTTTAGTGGGAGCCAGCAGGGCCTCGCCCAGGCTCTTGCCGCCCAGCTCGGCGGGCGTGGTGTGCAGCACGTCGGGGTTGCCGTCGATGTCAAAGATCTTGCGCACCAGCGAGAAGCCGTTGGAGTGCACACCGGTGGAAGGCAGAGCGATGATCACATCGCCGGGCTTCATGGTGTCATTGCTCAGGATCTTTTCCTTGTCCACGACGCCCACGGTAAAACCGGCCAGATCGTACTCGTCCTCCGGCATCATGCCCGGGTGCTCGGCCGTCTCGCCGCCCACCAGAGAGCAGTCGGCCTGCACGCAGCCCTCGGCCACGCCCTTGACGATCTCGGCGATCTTTTCCGGGATGTTGCGGCCGCAGGCGATGTAGTCCAGGAACACCAGCGGCTTTGCACCGGCGCAGATGACATCGTTGACGCACATGGCCACGCAGTCGATACCAATGGTGTCGTGCTTATCCATGATCATGGCCACCTTCAGCTTGGTGCCCACACCATCGGTGCCGGAGATCAGCACCGGGTGCTTGTAACCGGTGCAGTCCAGCTCAAACAGGCCGCCAAAGCCGCCCAAGCCGCCGATGCAGTGCTCGTTCATGGTACGGGCGACATACTGCTTCATCAGCTCCACAGAGCGGTAACCGGCGGTAATGTCCACGCCTGCTGCGGCGTAGCTTTCAGAATAGCTCTTTTCCATGTTCTTACTCTCCTAACTTTTTGGCGTCCTTGGGACGGTCGTTCAGGTGACGGTCGTGAATATCGGTAGAAAGCACACTTTCCGGCTCTACGGCATACTCGCCGGTAAAGCAGGCGGTGCAGAAACCGCATTTTGCGTTTTTGGCAAGCTGGACAACGTGCTCGTTGGAAAGGTAGCCCAGCGTATCGGCGCCGATGACCTCGTTGATCTGCTCCAGCGTGCGGCCGGTGGCCACCAGCAGCTTCTGGTCCGGGATATCGGTGCCGAAGTAGCACGGATACTTGAAGGGAGGCGCAGAGACCATAAAGTGCACCTCGGCAGCACCGGCATCCCGCAGCAGCTTGATGATGCGGGCAGAGGTGGTGCCGCGCACGATGGAGTCATCCACCAGCACCACGCGCTTGCCCTTGACGGTGCTGGACACCACGTTCAGCTTGATGCGCACGCTGTTCTCACGCTGCTTCTGGCTGCCCTGAATGAAGGTGCGGCCGATGTATTTGTTTTTGATAAAGCCGATGCCGTAGGGGATGCCGCTCTCCTGCGAGTAGCCCAGTGCTGCATCCAGACCGGAATCCGGCACGCCGATGACCACATCGGCCTCCACGGGGTGCTCCTGTGCAAGGAAGCGGCCTGCCTGCTTGCGGGCCTCGTGCACCGAGCTGCCCTCGATGACACTGTCCGGGCGGGCGAAGTAGATGAACTCGAACACGCACATCTGGGTGTCTGGGCGGCCGCAGTGATCCTTGATGCTGCGCAGCTCGCCGGTCTTGGTATCCACCACTACGATCTCGCCGGGCTCCACGTCCCGCAGCAGGGCGGCGCCGGTGGCATCCAGTGCGCAGCTCTCGCTGGCAAAGACGTAGCCGCCGCCGGGCAGGGTGCCGATGCACAGGGGACGGTAGCCCCGGGGGTCGCGCACCGCAATGAGCTTGGTGGCAGACATGATCACAAGGCTGTATGCGCCCTCCAGCACGTCCATGGTCTTGCTGATGGCAGTCTCGATGCTGCCCATGCGCAGACGGTTGCGGGTGATAAGGTAGCAGATGACCTCGGTATCCGAGGAGCCGTGGAAGATGGCGCCCTCGTTTTCCAGCTGGCGGCGCAGTTCCACAGCGTTGGTCAGGTTGCCGTTGTGGCACAGTGCCATGGTGCCGCGGCCATGCCGGACGATCATGGGCTGGGCATTGGCGCGGACGCGGGTGCCGGCGGTGGCGTAGCGCACATGACCGGTGGCCATGTGTGCCGTGGTAGTGGACAGGCTTGCCAGCACCTCCGGGGTGAACACCTCGTTCACAAGGCCCAGATCCCGGTGACCGGTGATCACGCCGTCATCGTTGACGGCGATGCCGCAGCTCTCCTGCCCGCGGTGCTGCAGCGCATACAGGGCCGAATAAGCCGCTGCGGCCACATCCTCGGTACCGGCACGGTCGTAGATGCCGAAAACGCCGCACTCCTCATGCAGCGGATATGCAAAATCAGACATTGGTTCTCCTTTACAGCTCGTTCAGTTCGTTCTGCAGCTTTTCTTCCTTGGCTGCGATCTGCTGTGCCATGGATACGCGCTCAGCCTCCAGCTTTTCAGCCAGTGCGTCATCGCTCAGGGCCAGAATTTCAGCAGCCAGCCATGCGGCGTTCTTGGCACCGTTCAGTGCCACGGTTGCCACCGGGATGCCGCTGGGCATCTGCACGGTAGCCAGCAGAGCATCCAAGCCATCCATCGCACCGCCCTTCATGGGGATGCCGATGACCGGCAAGGTGGTGTTGGCGGCAAAAGCACCTGCCAGATGTGCTGCCATGCCTGCTGCGCACAGGATGACGCCAAAGCCGTTGGCCTTTGCGCTTTTCGCAAAGGCTGCTGCCTCGGCGGGAGTACGGTGTGCCGAAAGGATGTGTGCTTCAAAGGGGATGTCCAGTGCCTTCAGCTGGGCGCAGGCACCCTTGACCACCGGCCAATCGCTGTCCGAACCCATGATCACTGCCACTTTACGAACCATTTTCCAAAGCCTCTCTTTCTCAACTGTCCAACAAGACCGACAAACAAAAAAGGCTGCGGTACACCTGTACCACGGCCTTTATTTCCTGTTTTTCTGTCCGCGCATTTTGCACAAGGTTGCACCATGCCCCTGATTGCAGTGAATGTGACCCCATTCCATGCGACCCGGCACCAGCAGCATCATTGAAGTTTCCCTCCGCAGTTTCCTGTGCAAGCGTTTTTTCAGGCGGCGATGCAAGCCCGTTTTTTGGGGCATCGTCCCTGTACTAGATACAGTTTACGGCAAAAAAACCGCTTTGCAAAGAGCGTTTGGGCAAATTCTCCCTTGTGTTCCCATGCCGTCAAAAAACTTTCGAAAGTTTTGTGCAGTTTCGCCATCCTTTTTCTTTTTAAGTATGACTTATGCGGCAGGTATATTTTATGTAAAGGCTGTGTTGATGTATCCCAGATATCGCGCCGGATTTTTAAAAAATAATCTTTGCGGTGGCGGCGCGTGCAGCGCGAATCAGATCCGCCGGGGCGCAGCACACCTGTGTGCCGATGCGCCCGCCGGAAACGTAGACCTTCTGCTGGGTCAGCACGCTTTCGTCAAAGACGGTGCGGTACTGCTTTTTCATGCCCACCGGGCTGCAGCCGCCCCGCACATAGCCGGTCACCTTATTGATATCCGCCACATGGATCATTGCCACGCTCTTTTCGCCCACGCTACGGGCAGCGGCCTTTAAGTCCAGCTCTGCCGCCACCGGAATGACGAACACAAAGTAGTTTTTGCTGCTGCCCTGCGTTACCAGCGTCTTGTAAACGCAGGCGGGGTCCTCACCTATGCTGGCGGCTACGGTCACGCCGTCCACCGCCACCCCCTCCTCGTGGGGGTACTCGTGGGCGGTATAGGCCACCTTTTCCCGTTCCAGAATGCGCATTGCGTTGGTTTTAGCTTCTTTTCCCATTGTTATTCCCTCTTTGATTCTATTGAACCCTCTCAGGCCGCTTCGCGTCCAGCTCCCCCGAAAGGGCGAGCTTATGCGCGGTAACCGGCAGATTCTCTTTCCCCGGGAAGTAATACCCCATGGAAAGCAGTAAAAAGCTCGACCTTTGGGTGCGCAGTCATTGCACAACAATGACTGCGCGGGTTCTTTTCTTTTTTATTCTACCACTTTTTTGGAAAAAATTCAAAATTTCTCTTGACTTCAGTTTCATGAAGTGATATCATAGCGTCACGCACTTCAGAGTACTGAAGTTTGACACTGCAAGCTGCGGCAAAGGAGCCGGTCTCCCTCGCCGTTTCACAGGATAGAAAAAGGCAAAGGAGACAAAACACTATGATCATCGTACTCAAACAGGATGCCCCCGACGTACAGGTGCGCGAGTTCTGCCACGAGCTGGAGGATATGGGTCTGCAGATCAACGATTCCAAGGGCAGCGACACCCATATTCTGGGTCTGATCGGCGACACCAAGGCCATTGCGGAAAGCTGGGTGCTGGCAAACCCGGTGGTAGAGACCTGCCGCCGCGTGTCCGAGCCCTACAAAAAGGCCAACCGCAAGTTCCACCCGGACGACAGCGTTATCGACGTAGAGGGCGTCAAGATCGGCGGCGGCAACTTTGCAGTCATCGCAGGGCCGTGCAGCATTGAGAGCGAGGAGCAGATCACCTACTGCGCCCAGCGGGTAAAGGCGGCGGGCGCTTCCCTGCTGCGCGGCGGCGCCTTCAAGCCCCGCACCTCTCCCTACTCCTTTCAGGGTATGCGCAGCGAGGGTCTGGACCTGCTCAAGCTGGCGCGCCGCGCCACGGGTTCGCCCATTGTGACCGAGATCATGAACACCGAGCACCTGCCCCTGTTTGAAAACGTGGACCTCATTCAGGTAGGTGCCCGCAATATGCAGAACTTTGAGCTGCTTAAGGCCGTTGGCCGCCAGAAAAAGCCGGTACTGCTCAAGCGCGGCCTTGCCAACACGCTGGAAGAGTTCGTGATGAGCGCCGAGTACATCATGGCCGAGGGCAACGAGAACGTCATCCTGTGCGAGCGCGGCATCCGCACCTTTGAGACCAGTATGCGCAACACGCTGGACCTTGCCGGTGTGGTCATGCTACACAAGATGACTCATCTGCCGGTGGTGGTAGACCCCAGCCACGCCTGCGGCCACGCATGGATGGTGCCGGAGCTGGCGAAAGCCGCGGTCGCTGCTGGTGCCGATGGTCTGATGATCGAGGTGCACAACAACCCCGCCAAGGCCAAGTGCGATGGCGCACAGAGCCTGACCCCGGATCAGTTCGACGAGCTGATGCAGTTCATCGGCAAAGAGGTAGAGTTCTTCGGCAAAAAAATGAACTGAGCCTGCCCGAAAGAATATTGTTATACGCAGGGACTGCTGTGCCGACCGGGTGCAGCAGTCCTTTTTTGCCGGAAAGTTCGCCAAGCCGGAAGCCTTTCCTCGGTCGGGGGAAGGTGGCTGCGCGCGAAGCAAGCAGACGGATGAGGACGCAGGCAAGCAGCATTTTACCTTAAATACCCCCGATTTCCGTGCACCGGCGGGTTTTCATTTTCTTTTCACGGGTTTTATGGTATACTAAAGTGTATTTTGAAAATTCACTGCCGAAAGAGGTTTTAAAGATGAAAGCACACATTGCACGCAACCAGAACGCCGGGGTGCCGCTGGCGCTGGGCTGGAACCTTTCCCCCGCCGACCGGGGCAAGCTGGAGGGCATGGCACCCGCCTTTGGCATGAAGCTGCTGCTTGTTGCCCCCGCCGATGCCGGCAAGACCGTTGCCCAGCTGCTGGGCGAGGTGGAGGTAAAAGCCCCCAGAACACTGGTACTGGAGCCGGGCGCCTATTCCCCGGCGCTGGTGCTGGCAAACTTCCGCGATAAGGACGTAGACACCCTGCTGGACCTGATGCGGCAGGCGCAGGTGACCATCCCGCTCAAGGCGGTGGTCACCCCCGCAAACCGCAACTGGATGTTTGCAGACCTGCTGGCACATTTGCAGGAGGAGCACACCGCCTTTACCGCCGCAAAGGAGAGCCAGACCGTATGAAGAGCCGCATCACCCGCATGACCGCTGCACTGCTGGCGGCGGTACTGAGCCTTAGCCTGCTGGTCGGCTGCAAACCCAAAAAGGAGCTGACCCGGTACACCACCATCTTTTATGATGTGTTCGACACTGTGACGCAGGTCATCGCCTACTGCGAGAGCGAGGAAGAGTTCAACACCCAGATGCAGGCGCTGCATCAGGATCTGATCGCCTACAACCAGCTCTACGATATCTACAACGACTACGATGGCGTTGTGAACGTCAAGACCATCAACGAAAACGCCGGGAAAGCCCCGGTACAGGTAGATGACCGCATCCTCTCCATGCTGGAGCTGGCACAGCAGATGTACGAACTGACCGGCGGCAAGATCAACATTGCCATGGGCAGCGTACTGGGCATCTGGCACGATTATCGTGAAGCCGCCGAGAAAGACGCCTCCGAGGCAGACAACACCCTGCCCACACAGGAGGAGCTGGAGGCCGCTGCCCAGCACTGCGATATCAACGACCTCGTCATTGACGAGGAGGCCAAAACGGTCTACCTGTCCGACCCGGAGATGTCGCTGGACGTGGGCAGCGTGGGCAAGGGCTACGCGGTGGAGATGGTTTGCCGCGCCGCCGAAGCCCGGGGCCTGACCAGCGCACTGGTGAGCGTAGGCGGCAACCTGCGCGCCATCGGCACAAAGCCGGACGGCAGCCAGTGGACCGGCGGTGTGGAGAACCCGTGGAACGCCTCGGAGGTGTACACCAACACCAACTCCATTTTCGGCTCGCCCATCAACATGAGCGACCTTGCACTGGTGACCAGCGGCGACTACCAGCGCTACTTTGTGGTGGACGGCAAGCGCTACCACCACATCATCGACCCGGACACCCTGTGGCCCGCTGCCTACTACAACGGCGTCACCGTGCTGTGCCCGGACTCCGGCATGGCAGACTGCCTGACCACTGCTCTGTTCTGTATGCCGCTGGAAGAAGGACAGAAGCTGGTGGAATCGCTGGACGGCGTAGAGGCCATGTGGTGCACACCTGACAAGCAGGCCACCACCTCCAGCGGCTGGGACAGCCACCTGAAAAAGTAAGCTTTGCCGTTTTGCAGGCGAACTATTTAAAATGGCCTCCGCGTGCGCTTTGGCCATCATCAGCGGAAAATCTATTTTTAATTTCGGAATAGCGGAGCGTCTGCGGACGCTCCGCTATTCCCTTTTCACGGAAATTTTTCTTATGCAAAAAGGCTGCCGCACAAAATGTGCAGCAGCCTTTTGTTTGTTTATACGGTCATCCCGTCTGGCATCACTCCACGATGATGCTCTTGCCGGTCATCTCGGCGGGAACGGGCAGGCCGATATAGGGCAGCATGGTGGGTGCGATATCGGCCAGGCAGCCGCCCTCGCGCAGCTTCACATCGCCGCAGCCAACTGCCACAAAGGGCACAACGTTGGTGGTGTGGGCGGTGAAGGGGGTGCCGTCCGGGTTCATCATCTTCTCGGCGTTGCCGTGGTCAGCGGTGATGAAAGCGCAGCCGCCGGCGTTCAGCACAGCGGTGACCACCTGATCCACGCAGGTGTCCACAGCCTCAACGGCCTTGACAGCAGCCTCGAACACGCCGGTGTGGCCGACCATATCGCAGTTTGCAAAGTTCAGGATGACCACATCGTACTTGCCGCTCTCGATGCGCTTGACGCACTCGGCAGCGACCTCAGGGGCGCTCATCTCGGGCTTCAGGTCGTAGGTGGCAACCTTGGGGCTGGGGATGACGCAGCGATCCTCGCCCTCGTAGGGAGCCTCCACGCCGCCGTTGAAGAAGAAGGTGACGTGCGCGTACTTCTCGGTCTCGGCAATGCGCAGCTGGGTCTTGCCGTGGGCAGACAGGTACTCGCCCAGAACGTTCTTCAGCTCCACCGGGGGATAGGCCACCTCGCAGTTGGGCATGGTGGCATCGTACTCAGCCATGCAGACGTAGTGCACCTGCTTGCGGCCGCCGCGGCGCTCGAAGCCGGTAAAGGCATCGTCGCAGAAGATGCGGGTCATCTGGCGGGCACGGTCAGGGCGGAAGTTCATAAAGATAACGGTGTCGCCGTCCTGCACGCGGCCACCCTCGCAGGTGACACAGGGCAGCACGAACTCATCGGTCTTGTCTGCTGCGTAGGAAGCCTCGATGGCCTCGGCAGCGTTGGCAGCATGCTCACCCTCGCCGTAGACGAAAGCAGCGTAGGCCTTCTCCTCGCGATCCCAGTTGTTATCGCGGTCCATAGCGTAGTAACGGCCGGAAACGCTGGCGATCTTGCCCACGCCCAGCTCATCCAGCTTGGCCTGCAGGTCAGCAAGGAAGCCCTTGCCGGAGTGGGGGTCAGTGTCGCGGCCGTCGGTGATGCAGTGCAGGTAGACTTCCTTAGCACCCAGATGCTTTGCCATTTCCAGCACGCCAAACCAGTGGTCGGCATGGCTGTGCACGCCGCCGGTGCCCACCAGACCCATCAGGTGGATGGCCTTACCGGCCTCGATAGCAGCCTTCATGTTCTTGACCAGCACAGGGTTCTTGAGCATCTCACCGTCATGGATGGACTTGGTGATGAGGGTCAGCTGCTGGTACACGATGCGGCCTGCGCCCATGTTGGTGTGGCCGACCTCGGAGTTGCCCATCTGGCCGTCGGGCAGACCGACAGCCATGCCGGAAGCATCAATGGTGGTCATGGGGTACTTTGCCATCAGAGCATCCAGATGGGGGGTCTTGGCAGCCACAACAGCGTTGCCGAAGGTCTCGTTCGGCACCCAGCCGAAGCCATCCATGATGCACAGAAGAACAGGTTTCTTTGCCATAAAATTGAATCTCCTTTGAATTTATCACGCGTTGCGGGCAAGGCTAAGCGTCCTGCCTGCGGGTGCAGCCTGCGGGTGCATAACACCCGAGCGGCTGCTGTAAAAACAGATCAGCGCCCGGCTCAGCGCTGAAAAAACGGCGCACGTTTCTCACGCATCAATTTCAAGAAGTCCGTAGCCGAAACCGGTTCCAGACCGTTATATTTACGGTGCTCGTTCAACGCCGCACGCATAAAGTTCACCATACTAACTCCCGGGATCTCGACCGGATATTGGAAGCTCAAGAAAATACCCTCACGGCTACGATCCTCGGGAGAAAGATCCAGCAGATTCTTACCGTTGAAGATAACCTCTCCTTCCGTTACCTCAAAAGCGGGATTACCTACTAATACACTACTTAACGTACTTTTTCCAGAACCGTTCGGTCCCATGATAGCATGTACCTCACCCGCTTTCACCGACAGGTTGATACCTTTCAATATCTCTTTGCCATTTACGTTGGCATGTAAATTCTTAACCTCTAACATCTTTTCTAATTGAAAATTGAAAGTTGAAAATTGAAAATTATTCTATCCTACGCTGCCTTCCAGCGAGATCGTTAGTAATTTCTGAGCCTCGACAGCAAACTCCATCGGTAACTTATTCATTACCTCGCGGGCATATCCATTCACGATCAAACCAACAGCCTCTTCTACCGAGATACCCCGTTGCTGGCAGTAGAACAATTGCTCCTCACTGATCTTACTCGTCGTAGCCTCATGCTCCACGATCGCCGTCTCATTCTGAATATCAGCGTAAGGGAACGTATGAGCTCCACAAGTA
>ERZ772865.721-NODE-721-length-36920-cov-22.145477_pt1 | contig 36920 bp, 43 predicted proteins | sample MGYA00512133_ERZ772865 | MGnify/ENA primary metagenome ERZ772865 (study PRJEB29015, sample SAMEA2737722) | human gut metagenome | biome: human gut; feature: human-associated habitat; material: faeces | place: China | collected 2012 ...
TGTGCAGTTCTTTCTGAAATATATGGAGCAACCAAAATGTTAACTTCCTGACTTTGATTCTGCTTTTCAATCAATTTTATAACTGTAGACGGAAACACCCTGTCCAAGAAGTACGCATTTATTTGAAACTCATACCCATCATCCATTTCCACAGATGCAATAAAACCATCTTCTGTCCTACTGACAACTTCATACTTCTGAATATTTGGAAGTTTTAAAAACTTATTCTCAACACATTCTAATCCTATTCTATCTAACTTCACTCATATCACCACTTTCACTCTTGTAGTGAAACTTATTATATCAGTGAAATCAAATCAAGTCAACTAAGTCATTCTCCAGCAGATAATTTGTAAAGGAAACAACTCTGTTGCATGACCCACTTAAAACTATGCACATTTCTTTATGCATAAGCGTTTCCAATATTCATATAGTCTTTTGTCACCTAATGGCTTTTCTACATACTTTTCCGTAACGATACTATATTCACATTTAGGCACAAGCAAATCTTCCATATGAACCTTAAGCAACCTGCTCAATACATACAAATGATCTACTGATGGTAAAATGCTGCCCTTAAACCATCGATATATAGGCTGTGGGCATGATAAATGCAATATTTTCTGAATATCTTTGACTGTATAACCATATCTATCAAATAACTCTTTCAGTAATATTCCAGTTTTTTCCATATCAATATTCTCATACATAAGCATATGCTCCTTCTAGCAAAACTCACCTTCTGTCCAATCAAATGGATAATCCGGATCTTCCCAATACCTTTCTTTGCACCATAGTCTTTCATGCACATGAAAGCGTTCCTTCGCCAGCTTTTCCTTTTCGTTATATTCTCTATGGCAGAATGGAATATATATTTCTGCCTCCTGTTCAGTACATGATACATTTTGTAAACGTGGCCCACAATTTGGAAAAACTGAATCGATATCATATATCCATTTACGAGGCTCTTTCTTCTGCTGACTATGCTCATATACTCTTTCAAAATATTGTTTCCATGTATATCTTCTTCCATATTCATCATAAATGCTTATAACACTTTTATTTTTTAGGCAAAACTCTTCCAGCTCTTTAAATGTATTGATTGTCTTATGTCTTTGGAATAGCGGACGCCATCCCCAACTTAACTTATTCAGATGAATCTCATATCCAAGATAGGGTTCATCAACTATTGCGTATTCAATATCCTTAATGTCATATTCTGTTTCGACAGCAAAATGCTCCCTCATCAGCTTTTTATTTCTACTCATAAGATAAAAATTAGTTCCCATAAGATATCCTCCAAGCTTTTTATTTGATAATACCTTATGCGAACTATTATTTCATTGGACTGTTAGTCCAAAATCATATTGCTGTCTCAAAAAATATTTAATCTCCCAGTGACCACTATATCCATTTGCACCATATACCATATTCGTCATTTGTTTTATTCTTCTCTTCACAGTCCTTACTCTCCCCACAAATAGAGCCAAACTAAAGTCATTTGATAAAACAAATGTCGGAGACCCGCATAAATACAGGATTTCGGCATTTTAGTCCGTTATTCAAACTCTTCCCGAGGTTTTTAACGACAACTCATAAATGCTGATATTTCCTGCATTTTAGGCACTTCTATTTCGCATAATATCGCTCTTTTCGCATCGTTTTCAAAGTTTTTAGTAGCAAATTAGTTGCAGTATCTGCACCGCTAATTTTCCATCGGCTTGATATAATCTACTTTTTTATTACTTACAATGAATAAATTCCTGTGGCTGTCAGACTATCTATTACGCCTGCTTCCACAGCTAAAACGAAAGGAGCATTACCATGAGTAATCAACATAAAAATCCAACCATCAGCTTCAGAATTACTGACGCTGAACGTAAACAAATCAAAGCCCGTATTCTTGCCAGCGGAATGATGAAGAAAAATTACTTCGTCCGTTCCTGCATCTACAACCGAATCTGCGTTGTTGGTAAGAAAGAAACCATATATCCTCTGGTGCAAACTGTAAATGCATTGTATCTGCAATTACTTGAAATGCAAAAGGCATTTACCACAACAGTCGATACTTCTGATACGCTGCCTTCTTCGGAAGCCATTAAGGAATTACAGACCGAATACACCAATATGCTTACAGCTATTATCGACCTGCTGGATGGTGCAAAGTATCTGTGGGAAGGAGACTGCTATGAATAACAATCTTAATTTCCGGTTCGGTATGTATGAACCTGCCACAGACTCTATTATCGTCAATACTGGAGAGAACTCCATTCTCGTTATCCCTTGCAAGGAATGTAATTCCTCCGTTATCTTTGATGATCTGACTGATATTGTATATCTATACTGGCTGGCAGAGGAAACGCCTCTGCTATACGTCAAACTGGCATTGAAGGAAAGCGGATTGCAGGATTATGTGGATGCTATGAATTGGTTTAGTTAAACCCCTCCCTAAGGGCTATTTATAGCCTTGGGGCATTTATTTTGAATAAATACTCCGGAACCATAATTTTATATCCACTCAACAAATATCTCGCATATCTTTTTTCAACATGCTGTATATACCCTTTTCCATTATCAGACAAAGCATAATGAACATTATACATTCCGTTATTCAACTTCATCATACTTAAATAATGACTTTCTAAAATAATTGGCGATGGCAAAATACAGTTTCTGCCTGTTCCTACTGAATAATTTGTTATAACAAAATAATCAACAAAATCAGGAATAATTCCTTTGAAACTCTCACCAAAGTATTCCTCTAAAATGAAAGTTTTGTTTTCTTCTACCATTTCCTCAGCTATTTTTATCTGATTATATGCCTTGTTTAGCATAGCATCTAAATTTATTAAATCACTTGTTGATTCAATCGGAAGCTTATATTTCAATTCTATAACCTGTAAATGCTTTTTTTCTTTATCATATACTATAGCATCCATTCCGGGTCTAATTTGTTGTTCTCTAGTTATATTTTTAGCAACTAAATATTTACTATTTATTTTATCAATTATTTTTTTCTTTTGAATATCTTCAAATCTGTTCTGCTCTTTCTCATATGCTTTATTTTGTCTTTTAGCAAGTATTCTCAAGGCATTCACCGCCGGTCTCTGAATATTAAATATTCCTTCTGATAATAACAAAAAATTATCTTTAGATGGCAAAAAATATGTTAATGATAAATCTGCATTTATATCTTCATAATTATATGTGAAGAACTCAATGATACTAACAATTTTTTCCCTTCCCAAATCACATAATGAACCAATTAATTCGATCCACTCTTCCTTTCTTAACTTGATCATTCCCTCTACCCCTGGAATAATAAGATTACTATTTGTAATTTTCATCATAATATAATTACTTAATGCTGTAGAAAATATTTCATAATCATTTAAATCAAATCCATCAAATATAAAATTTATTCCTAACTCAAAATCTGATTTATGTACCTGTTCGATCAATTCCAAATCCTTTTTTTTACAACTAGAAGCTAATACATTTTGCAGTTCTTTATACTCATCTTGTTTTCTAATATATGTATCATATGCAACATGCACCATATATGTTTCTTCGTTACAATACGTAAACTCTAACTTATTGCCAAATTGCCTGAATTTTACAATCTGTTTATTATGTAATTGCCACATTCTATAAAATTGTTCATATGAATATGCCATCCCCATCAATTCATAAATTTCTTCTGCCGATATTTTTACTTTATTTTCACTCTGTTCAGCACAATATTTAGATGACCATCTGCATATCCATTTTAGAGATTCTTGTATAAAGTCAATTTCGCTTATATTTACTGCATTAGTTTTTACTTTTTCCTTGATATATTCCATAACTTTATTATGAGATGCAGATAATATCAGTCTAAATAAAACTCCTAATTTTTCAAATACAGTATTTATAGCATCCTCTTTGCTTAACAAAAATAACCTATGCTTACTTATATTCTGATCAATTTCCATCTTAATATTATATATCTGTTCAAATTCATTCAAAACATAACTCTCCTTTTCAATCACACCATAACTATATTAAATTTCCAAAAGCTCTGTTTTTCTTCTTTAAATTCAAGTTGTTTTACTCTCTGTAGCAACAAACAACACATGTCTCCAATATCCTCTATCCCAAAGAAAGCTTTCGTCCATTTGTAATAGTATTAGTTTCTATAGCTTTCTCAGTGCACATTTTTTCGAACAGGATTGCACCATTTATAGTTGAATTGGGATTACTAAAAAATCATATATTTAATTTGTTCCGTCAGTTCCCTTAAATACTCAAATAAGTGTTCTTTTGTTGAATTGTAATCCATACCAAATGCCTTATATGTTAATCCTTTTAGTACATCATCCTCAATAACATCATCTTCACTCAGAAACTGACCTAAACCGTAATGTGCAAGACAGTTCCGAATACCCCTGTTTTTCAAGGAACTATTCAATCCTATTCCAATATTATTTGCCACGCTAAATTCCTTTATAAAATCACACAAGTAATAATACTGCAAATAAGCAAATTTAAACTTTTGAGGTATTTCTTCAATGAAATATTTTTCAATAAATACTGTTACATAATTTACAATACAGAGAATGGTGAATAATTCAAGCCCTAAACTTGTCCTCAGTTTTAGAGGACAATCCTTGTAAAAATGGAAATCTTTATAAGTAACATTTAAGCAATCATTATACTTATATGGTAAATTCTCAGTGCAAACCAAATACGCTGATAGCTTCCCCGCTATAACGCTCATTCCCTTTATCATATTTCCAACCTGCTCATTTCCAATCGTTTTAATGGGTGTATGTAATGCACATATAATTGTATTTCCACAAAATTCGCCATTGCACAAGTCCGTTCCAACATTATAATAACCAAGAATTTTCTCTATTGTTGTTCTTTTATCATAATAATATTTATCACTCTCTTTGAATTTTTCATTCAGCATCTTAGAATAATCCAAATACTTCTTTTCAAATAATTTGTGTCCTTGCCTTAGTGCTGTATAATACACTTTTTCTTCTGCAGTAAAAGAAGGTGGGACTAATCCAACTTTTTTGCACCATTGCTCAGCTCCATCCACAAAAATGCCTATATATGGTTGACACATCATTATGTAATTACTGGTTATATTTTCTGCATTTTTATGTATATCCACCAAAGTATATAAAAAGCGTGCATCTGATTGCATCAAACGCAATGCAGCCACTTGTACTTTATTCAAATCCATTATCAATATTTCCTATTTCTCAATTATGTAAGAATCTAAGTGACCGCCCAACGAATATATCTTCCATTCTACCATACCATGATCTTTAACCAACGATATTTCATAAATATCTTTTATGATATGGGGCGAATTTATTACAAAAGCATCCTCAACATTAGGATGAATTCTAACATATGCCATTGTATGTTGTTCATTATAACGTACCTTGGAACTAATTCCAGGATTCTTTATTCCTAAAAAGAATTCTCTTGCTTCAGAATAATCTTTCCAATCCTTTTTCGTAGATGGAAAAATTAATTTGTCCAATAAATCTACAGAAATAACGTCTTTTTTTAATTCTTCAAAAAAAATATTGCATCGAATTAAAATTTCAATATCCTCAGGTACTAATTGTCCATATATCTGTTTTAATTCTTCGTCATCAGCATCGTGTCCATACATATTTGACCAAAATGGCGAATTAACAACATTCTGACTTTCGCTCTGATTTCCAAACGCAATTATGCTAGCATGTTCTTTATGTATTTCTTCTACATCCATCCCACATTCCCTGAGACATTTGATTATTTTAAATAACACTTTTTCAAAGTCTTCAACATACTTCCTTATACAGGTAAAACGTAACTGTTCATCTGTTTGCACTAATCTTTGAATTCTATTCGCATCCGCATGCAAATATAAACCATACATAACATCCTCTATTGTTTGATATAGATTAAGTTTTGTTCCGTCTGCCAATATCTGTTCAATTTGCATATTAATGATTTCATGATATTCGTTTAAAATCTTGCTTGCCTCTTCGCTTTTATGCGGATATGTTTTCTTCATTTCATCCAAGATTTCTTCAATAAATACAGGTTCTCCTTTACTTCCATACTTGCGTAGTAAAATCAATTTGGTATTAATCTGCACATATGATTCAGCATCATAATCAGCTGTTAATTCATGACTACAGAGTTCCCCGGAAAATCTTTGATACTCTTTCATTGTATACAAAAACAAATATAATTTACTATTCGTGAGTTTATCAGTCATAATATCACCAACTTTCGTAATGTTATACTTCCGTACTTCCCCGTCTAAATTTTTGAAAGATTGTTTGCATTAATATTACTTAGCACATCTATTATGTAAGGAACAATTCCAATAACACACAAAATGCTCATAACTAAAAATAATATGCCTATCGACACATGAATTTTCCAATTTTTTCCTCTTTTATATGTCAATTTAAATAAACTGTTCCAAAACCATTTTCCTTTTTTACCAATTACAATATTAGTTATTGCGATAATATAAAAGTCCGAACAAACTATATGGAGCATGAAAAATGCCAGCAATATCATTCCCACCATTTGAAAAAAGGCATAATATGCATATTCAGAATTTAAAAACGCCTTAATTATTCCATCCATATCAACGATTTTCTTAAAGTCATCTAAATCTATTTTTGATGTATATAAAGGCATATTGATAATTCCTATCAAAAGCGGAATACATATTATTCCTGCCATATTGAAATATAACATTTCTTTTATATTCTTTCCATATATCACCTGTGCTTTCCTGCTATTATAATATACCCCAACAGTAGCAACTTCTATAATTATCGACGCAAGCACCAAACATAATTGTACTTTAATGCGATAATCCAAATAAAACACTGTAAGAACTAACATCCCTATTAATCCTAACCCAAACAATTGATCTCCTGATCCACCAGATGAAGCCTCTCTACTATTCTTGTTTCCTTCAACCACTATGGTTTTAGGAATATTATCAATATCTTTTTCATAGTTCTTAGCGTCTATTCGTCCATTATCTGTGACAACATTTATCTGATCACCGTTAAAATTTATCGTAATCCCATTTTCATTTATCTTCTGTTTACTAAAATAGGTTATTCCATCCAAGGTTAGATATATCTGTATTGTTTCTCCTATAATTTCACTTTTCTTAGATATACATTTAAGTGTTTTTAATTCATTGATAATTTCATCGATTTCAACTTCTATGTTAGGAATCCCTCCAAAATAGGTAATATTTAGTTCAAATGCATCTTCTCCAATTTCTGTCTTGTATTGTAAACATTTTCTCAAAAATATTTCACTGTCTTTTCTCATAGAGTACCCCTATCTATTTCTACAAATTCATTATGCACTGAATAATAATATCATGTAGCTTTTGCAAATTAGTAGCCAATACCGGAATACCATTTGCAATAGTAATCATCGGCGAAATAAGTTTTAAACAATTCTGCAAACGACTTTTCTTCGGTTTTTCTTTATCTATTTCCTCTTTTACCTGTTCCAATACATCTAATATTTCATCGCCATCCTCTTTCTTTAAACCTGACAAATTATCTTTAATTGCTTGAATAATAGTTTCAAACTCATTTCCATCCAGCCCATTATTTTGTATAGCATTTATCGTTGCATTATCTTTTGCAATATTAACTTGTCCGCCACTTATATTTACTATCATATTTCTTTTATTCATATCCCATTTTTTCCTTTCCATTTGCATATTGTATTCTTCTTGTATGTCCATTGGCATTAACTCAATATATTGTTCAATATCGATATGTAGAAATTCCTCTAATATCTTCGGATTCTTTTTGTATAATGAATACATTTCCTCTAGATGTAAAAAATCCAAATCTTGAAACATAAAATCCAAATAACTATTTACACTATTCAGATAATCATACATATCCATTCCTTGTTTATTGATATACAAATTTCTTGGTAGTTCATCTAATGGAATATCGTTTGCAACGTCAATCCACCAAGAAATCGTGTGATATAACGTAAGCTCAAAAAAAGAGGATAGTTCATCTCTATCATAATTATCTTGAACCATGTTGTGAAGAGCATTTACTGTCATCACGCACTTTTCAAAATTTGTTTCTATAATATATTATGGGAAAATATCACTCAATATTTCCTCATAACTTAATGCAGCACAATTTGATTCTAACAATTCAAACATATACCAAATATTTTTATTAATTACCCTTTTTGCTTCATCTACAATATCTAAGTATATCGGTAACATATAATTCCGCCTTTGTCATATTAATAATATTTCCCCTATAATTTAACAAAATATAGTCCTTAATATCGAATGTACACTTCTTAATATTCACTCATAATACTCCCCAGTCTCAACTCAGTCTCAAAATCTCATCTCCAAAATGAGACTAACTTGAGACTGCATGAGACTAAGTCAACCCTATCAATCCAAAGTCCATGTCGATGTCTTTTTGTCATACATTGCACCTGTTATTTTTTTGATTTTAGCATAGTCTCTGAATACCGTTGATCTTGATATATCCAATTCTGCCATTACCTGTTCAACTGATAAATGCAGATTCTCACAAATCATATTATAAATTTTCTGTTCTCTTTCAGATAATGTTTTCTGTTCTGTTGCTTCATCTGCTGCTATTCTGTCTAATGGTATATTAATTCTAAATACATCATCTTCAATTAGTTCTGGCTTACCACCATCTGAATACATTGGCGTATACTTGTAAAGATTTCTTACTCCCGAACCAATAGTATCTGTTCTACCAATATTAGCAAAAAATTGCTGAATTAAAGGATTCTTTGGATAAGGAGTAAACTCATCGCTCATAATATTTCCATGGCGTCTCGGAATACACCAATTTTCTGTTCTAAGCCAATCCTTTTCAATAATCACCTTTGCCGGATATGCGCTTGAATAATCTCTATGCACAAGTATATTGCCAATAACCTCTCTTGAAATAATACCTCTAATACTCGTGCTAATATTGTTGATTAAGCAAAATTTATCTGATGTATGCTTTGCAACAAATTCCATTAAAAGATCATATGCCTCTATTAAATTAGTTGTCACCTGCAATCTATCATCATACCTATCTAGATTTTCAACCCTATATAATGCATCAGTAATATACCCAGGACAGCAAGACCTTATCACATCATCTTTACCAAACAATAACACACCCGCCAGATTATATCCTTGAATACCTGATGAAAAATCTTTTTCCCATAAGCCAGCACTCTTCAATATTTCCTCATCAGACATTTTCAACCAAGGATGATCCGGATTTTTGCTCTTTGCAAGATTTCTTACTTTACCCATCAAATCCATGCGTAGATCTTCCGTTGTAACATATGGGAATTTCTTGTGCTCCGCATATGTGTTGCTTTTTCTGTTATACATATTCTGTAGCTGAATCGGAGAGTCCGTAATATCCATATCCCCATCTTCATTTCTGTCATAGATCCTGTTTGCACACTTTTCTACAGTAGATGTGGGCGGAACATACACCCATAACAGCGTCATCCCTTCATATACAATATCCTCTATTGAAAGATATAATGTTGGTGACATCTTATCCGGGTTATTTAGCTGATTCACAAAATTCTTTTTCATATCCTTAACCATATTCGGATTAATACCTATTGGGGTACCATCATCCTCTACACCCATGATAATATACCCACCATATCTGTTAGAAAAAGAGCATACTGTTTCATACACATCTTCCTAAATGCCATACTGACAGTTTTTGTACTCTACTGTTATTTTTTCATCTTTTGAAAGCAATTCTTTCATAAAATCACTTGTCATTCTATCGCCTCCAATTTTTGCATTTTCATTACTAAAAATCATCTATTGATATCTCGTTTGTAAATGCATATGCTTTTTCAAAAACTTTTTCTATTCCATCTTTTATTTCTTCGAAATCATCAATATACAATACTCGCAAATTTTTAATAGCTCTAGTAATCGCTACATATAATATATTTCTGCCTTTTTCATATTTATCAGAATCTTGTTCTTCATTCCCCTCATAATTCATAAAATAATATTTAAACAAATCTTTGTCTTGTCCAAAATCTTTTCCTAAAATAATTGCAACATTTTCATATTCCAATCCCTTAGTGCTATGAAATGTATGATAACAAATTTTCTTTTTTTCATCTCTATGTATATAATGAAACCAATTCAACAGTTCCTCAAGCTTTATATCTAAAAGGTCATGTATAATTTCTTTGCTCTCAAGAGTTTCATCCCACGATTTATACAAAGAAGTTACAAAAATTGCTAGTACTTTGTCATAGGATAAATCTTCATCAACATCAAATATTTTCTCCATAACAAGCTTATACATTTGATGATTTGACATGCTATATTCATTAAATATTTTACCCAATAATTCATCTAATGTATTTCCATCTATTGCCCGCAAACTCGCTATAAGCAACTTCAAATCAAGAAAACTCATATTTCTATATTTATCTGATGGTAAAATATCTCTAAGTGGTTGCTTTTCCTCACGCACTTCTGTATATATTTTTATCAATCTATATAGAATTGCCTGCACCCTTCCTAGGTGAATTATGTCATGACTTAACAATTCCGAGTTAAGTTGCTTATATCCAATCCCTCGATATATTTCCGCTCTTTTGAACGCTTCATATACATTTGGAAAACCACTATATTCAGCCACCATTTGATTTGTCGCAAACATACAATGCAATGGATTTTCAATTTGTACACTCCACTTCTCTGCGCATTTTTCAATAAATTCACTTACATTTTCTCCTGAACCATAATAAAGTTTAACATCCCCTCCACTACAATCAGAATAAATTGATTTTTGTACAACCTCGTCATTTCGAACTCTGTTTGCCACATCAATCACTTCAATATATGACCTACGATTATATTCCTTAAGCACAAAATCTAACTCTGGATGCAGCCGAGTTAAGCGTTTTCCAACCCCAGCATCATATATATTCTGAACCGAGTCCCCAAAATAAGCAATAAACACATCATGCTTTATCTGTTTTGCATATTGTTCAATAAGACTCATTATCTTTACAACAATGTCAGCCGTGTCCTGATACTCATCGATAAGAATATACGGATATTTATCAATGATTAATTGCCTCATCCTTGGATATCTCTCAATTAATTCATAGCCATATTTCAAAAGTGTATCATGGCTAATGCGCATTTTATCTAATCGATCTCGATTATACATTGCGTCATAATTTACCACTCTATAATCTTTTTCTCCACTTTCTATTTTGCAAAGACAATCCAAATATCTTTTTCTCTTGAAAAGTTTATCTACCAACCCTTTGAATTTAGAAACATTCGATATAAGCTCCGCATATTGCAATCTAATTTCTTCTGGCATAGCCGCTTTAAATTCTGTAGCCTTTAAATTATATGCCATATTATACTTTTTTTTATTCTCCAGCATTAACTGAAAAAAACGTTCTTGAGCCGATGCGTCCAATGCTCTATATTTTTCATATTCTGAATTACTTAATAATTGACTATTAAGCAATTCTACCTCACTATTTAGTTTTTCAATATGCAAACCTAACAAAGCCGATTTTTGACTGCAAATAATACTCCAAATTCTTTCATGAATAGTTGATATTTCCACAACATCGGAAACACCTAACTGATGCTTAATATGTTCTGCTGCCACATTAGTATATGTTATACAACCTATCTTTTGATTGTGATTTTTTAAATCATCATGATGAATACTAATAATGTATTTTAAGCATTGAATTAACGCATAAGTTTTTCCTGAGCCTGCTCCAGAATTAAATACAACACTGGTAAACGAATCACTGCATTCAAACAATTTATTCAAAGATTTCTTTTCATTCATTAAATCTATATCATTAATTTGAGATAAACCCATCAGCGTCCTCCTAATTTCTTTTCTATCCAATCAAGCCCATCTGATATATATTTAGGCAATCTAGGAATTCTTTCCTCTAACTCCTCATTGACAACTTTGTAAAGCAATTTACTGGCAAATTCACCTTTACATTTTTCCAACTTCATTTGCCACTTATATGAATTTTCCTTATTCTTTTCATATTCGGATTCTTCTCCGACAATACTCCTATATATATTAGGTTTCAGTTCTTTGAGCAATTCATTAGTAATCGCATTATCATAATTAGTTAAAATAAACGCCTCCTCAAAACTTGTAGCATAATACCCATTTACCTCTCCCTGATATGCCAAATATAAATTTTCCTTTTCTATATGAACTGGAATAGCTGATATCTCAGCCTTCCCATATATATCTATAATAGTTGCATTAGTTGTTTCTTTGTCAGCCAAACAACTAATCTGTTCATATGTTTTTGCTTTTTTACCCTCTTGCTTATCCGCCTCATCACTCTCTTCATTACGTTTAATATCTAAGTCTGTTATTATTAACACTGGTATTCCTAATGCTTCAATAAGCCTTTTGTACAAAAAGCCATGGGCCCCATTTATATTAAAAATCGAAATATAATGTTTTCTTAACCCTTCCATTTTTTCAATATAATACGGAATTATCATATCTTCCGCAAAGCCCTCTACAAATATTGCTGCATCGGAGAAAAACAACTCAGATACTTTGTATTTTATATGTTTCTTCAAAAATTTGAACGCCTCTGATTCTTCATCTTCATGTTCATTTGGCATAACTATTTTATTGTTTAAATTTGCAACAGCAGCATTCCGCTTATCCTCATATAAGTAGCAGATATTATTGAATGTATTATTACTATGAATTTTACTATTCAAAATATGTGACGAATGCGTTGTAATAATTATTTGACTATTTACATCTTTGTTTTTGCTAGAAAGCAATACACGAATTGCCTCATTTATATTCTTTATAAACAACTCCTGCATTTGTGGATGCATAAATGTCTCCGGTTCTTCTATAGATATCAGATTAATTTTGCTATTAAAGGAAGAATCAGGATATCTTTCCATATAATCCATAATAGCTGCTATAATCATAACCAAATTTGTATACCCTAATCCAAATTGATTTTCCGGGATATTGGCATCATCTTCTATATATTCGTATTTTATAAGGTCTCGCATTAACTTATCAAATGTAATATCTGCGCTTAAATCCACCCCCATACGCTCCATAGAAATCAATTCTTTCAAAACATTCCTAATAACGTCTGTATGATTTTTGGTAATATTTTCAGTCAAATCGTGATTGATTTTCTCTAGTTCCTTTGTCACTTCCTTTTTTTCTTTTTGGAAAATATTGTCATACCTGTAGTTGATAATCTTATTAAATGCATCCGTAAGGCAATGATCATTTTTTAGGTGATTAGCTTTGATGCATTGTAACTCCATTAAATTGGACAATTTAAAATCTACATCTATTTTACTCATATTCTTATCATAATACTTCAGTACATAATCTGTATTATATAATAAATTCAGAAATTTTGAGAATGCGTTTTCATCTTTTCCTTCTGAAAATAATTCTTTCATCTCTAATTGAAAATATACAAAATCCTCAACTTCATACCTTATACATATATCTAATTCAGAATCTTCGATATCTTCAACCAACATAAATGGTATTAAATTAGAAATTCTATCATTACTATCTTCCTCTAAACCAATTGTAAGTACAAATTCTATATATGGTGCCCCCAGTGGAGGATTACAAACATCGTAATAATCTAAATATTCTTGTAAATATCTATAATTAAAATCATTTGCCCCAAAAGCATTATTATGATTTATCAAATTATCCAGTGCCGTAATTATTGTTGTTTTACCTGCATTATTTTTTCCTATAATCAACGTTGTATCCGAAGCAACATCTATCTCGTCACAATCATTTTGTACACTATTCTCCTCAAAATTATCGTTAATATCATCATTGTCTTGATTTAAAACAATTTTGGAACTAATAAATTCCACAATATTTTTCTCTGAAGAAAATTTTCTATAATTTGTCAATTTTAGTCTTTTTAAAAACATTCTCTATTCTCCTTTGCCCATTCAATAAAGATATAACCTTCTTGTCATCTACATAATCAGTACTACTGTCTATCATCTTCCGTAAAGAAGTATTCCAATGTATCCACAAACATATTTGCATCAAACAATTCTTTTATCTGTTCCCTGTTCATCCAAGCAACCTGTGCCACTTCATCCGTTGTAGCATTTCCCAAATCGACTTCTCCTTCATATTCAAACAGCCAAACATCCATAATATCATTAAAGATTTTTCCCTCAATGATTTTTCGTGTCTTTGTAAAAAGCACTTGTCCATTTTCCGGCATTAAATCAACGCCAACCTCTTCCTTTGCCTCACGAATTGCTCCCTGTAAACTATCTTCTCCCTTCACAACCGAACCACCCACACATTCCCACATCAAAGGATATGTTGGCCTATTTGCAGAACGCTGCGAAATAAGGTACTCTCCCTTTGAATTACGAATCCATACATGCACCACCAAATGATATCCATCTATCGGTAGCTGCTCTCCTCTTACATGGTCTTTTCCCAGAAGCTCTCTGTTCTCATTATACAAATCCCATATTTCTGCATCCGGCACATACTCCACAATATCCCCAAAATCCGCATGTAAAGTTTTGCAGATTTTGCTAAGAATCGTTAGGCTCACCTCTTCATCACGGCAAAGCTTTGTCATTGTATTAAGAGCAATTTCTGCCTTCTTACGCAAATCTGATTTGCTCATTTCTTTATCCACTAATAATTTCCATAATCGTTTATATGATACAGCCATAATAGTATCTCCCATTTTATTTCCTATTTCGGTTACCCAACCGACTTATCTAGCATCTCTATAATCTTTTCTTTCTCACCACTACCATTAGTCATAAATCTCAGAAATGGAATTTCATACAACTCCATAATATGATTTTTCAATAAATCTCTTGAAGCCTGAACGGTATCCTCTTTATGGTATTCATATCCGTCAACCTCAATCGCCAACACAGGCTTTTTACCAATTCTGTTATAAATCAGAAAATCTAAATGTGTTGCTGGATTCATTGCATACTGACATTCCTGCTCATTTAATAGTTCTGGATTCTTAATCAACATATTCAACGGAAAATGACAAACAACATCCAAGCTTGAATACTTGTTAGCGGAGATAATGTCCTCTATCAATGAATACATCAGGTTTTCCGAATCATATTCTGATACTTTTTTGTGCTTCTGCAAATATACCCTTCTTTCCTCAGTATACTGCTTGTAAAGGTAATCAAAAATCGAATAAATCTTGCTTTCAGTAACCTCAAAATTATTATACTGAATATAATCAATCAAATCTGTTATATTGCGCTCTTTTGATTGCTCATTTCCAGTTACAACCAGCATCAATTTCTTTTTCGCTCTTGATACAGCAACATTGATTAAATACGGATCATCTGCAAAATCAGATATCTCATCATCCACAGTAGATATAATAATATTCTCTTTTTCCTTACCCTGGAACTTATGCACCGTAGCCGCATCAATATCTGTAATCTCCTTGCTTAATGCTTCTACCTGATTTTTGTACGGTGCAATAATTCCGGTTTCTTCCGGATTTGAAACATATTTGGGTATAATCTCATTTTTAATAACATCTATCTGGCGCTGACTATAATGGTTACGTTCATGATTTCCCGCTACCGTTTTTACTACCGATAAAACATCCTCTTCACCCTTATCCGTTGTCATAATAATCAATTCACCACGATAGAATTTCTGGTTACAGAAATTTATTATTTTAGGGTGACACCTATAATGTTCCCGCAGCAATGTTTGTGTTACGTTTGGCATAACATCCAAAATGGATTGCAGAAAACTGTTTGTATACTGATATCCTTCACTCACATTAAAACTGTCAAATATAGCTTTTGCTTTTGCCTTTATATCATCTGTAACAACATTAGGAAGTTGCTTGGTATCACCCACAATAACAACATTCCTTGCACAGGACAATGCCAACGCACCAGTTGCAATATCTACCTGTGATGCCTCATCCATGATAAGGTAATCATACACCACATCTGAATTCAGGCTGTTTCTTGATGAAAATGTTGTACTTAATATAACCGGATACTCAGCCAGTACATCGTATGGTTCCTTCCACAAATTATCTTCACTAAAAGTTTTCCTACTACTGTTACCTTCATATTTCCTTGCCAGTTTGTCTTTTAGGACAACCATTGACTGATTGCATAAATCCTCAAGCAAATTCTTATTAACACTATTTAAATACTTTTCAATATCTACAATTTCCGCAGACAACTCCGCCTGCTTCGCACGATAATACATTGCCTGAAAGGTTGTAATTATCTTTGAAATATCCTGCTTATAAATGCTCCAATCGGTTACTCCATATTTAAATAAGGCTTTTATCTTAAACCAAAATCCTATTGACGTTTTCTCTTCTGAAATCGACTGGCACTCCTGCCACAATACCATCCATTGCTTTGAAGATAATTTTTTCTTGAACTTAATACTATCTGTATGAACATCTGATTCTTTAACATATTGATTAAAATATTCCTGTTCAGTAACCAACTGTGAAAATTCCTGCCTTAAACACGCTAATTTTTCCTGCTTATCGAAAACACTTTTTAACTGACTGGATTGCTCTGCTATTTCCTTCTGCAAAACACTTGGATCTTCTCCCGTTTTCCACGACGAAAAGTCGGGATAAGCGGCGTCCTGATGCTCAACAAATAATTTCTTATTTTTAGAACTTCCTAATGTCGCAGCAATAAAACCTAAATTGTATTTTGGAGAAGATAATTTTTCATATACGTTTTCCGTTGCCGAATTATTATTGGATACTATCTGTACCGTTTTCCCTTGCATTAATATATTGGCAATAATATTCAATATCGTCTGTGTCTTTCCTGTTCCTGGAGGTCCCTGTATAACACTAATCTGATTCTCCATGGCATTTTTTACAGCCTTATACTGACTGTTATTGCATCCAAATGGGAAAATCGGAATGTATTCGCGTCCTGTTCTTTTTCCTTGCAATGATGATGGATTCAAATACTTTGCTAAAGCTACATCACTACCCACAAAAGAAATCTTATCAAACCTCTTAGACAATAATTTTTCACCAGTCTCTTCATTCTTAAGATTACTCAAACCTGCAATTTGCTTTATATATTCAAATACATTTGATGACTGACTCTGAGTAAGACATGACTCTATAATATGCAAGTCGTTCCGACGATAATCTCTTTCACTACCATCGCCAAAACAAATGTGCCAATAAGACTCACTTCCGCTTCTAAATACATATATTGCATTAACATCAAAGAACTCTCGTCCTTCTCTGCTAATACGATACATGTTAGGATTCAAAACCTCCGGATCAGTCAACTTTTCCACATTCAAATATGCATACGAGTATGTTTTTCCATTATTGAATTTTACATCCCATTTTTGGGTATTTCTATTGTAACCACATGACATTATTTCGGATGTCTTTATTTCACCCTTGATAATGACCATATAATATCGTGTATTCATCTATTCCTCACTACTTCTTATCCGCACGCTGATTGTCCTTGAATTCCTTCTCCACATAGCAATGTTCATGCTTACCAACCAACTTATCACCTTCAAAATCTAGTTCAATAATATATGGCATCCAGTCGATAATTCTTAGAAAATCTTCACATCCAAAACTGTTATCATAAAAATTCAATATAGTACTAAGGGCAGTACCATGGGTTCCTAAAACAATATCTTTATCCGTATTATCTGATAAAATCTCGTTTAGCGCCTCTATGTTACGATTTTGAACCATAGCAATGGATTCTCCACCCTCTTCATGATAATCATGGTCAGCCCAACGTTTCTGGAACATTCCGTGGTTGTTGCCATCAGGACCTTTTTCACGCTCCCTTAATCTCTCATCTGTTATAATTTCTTTTCCGAAAAAAGCTGCCGCATCTGCAATGGTATCCATGCTGCGTTTGTATGGACTACAATAAAACGCATCTATTTTCTTGTCCTTCAAAAATTCTAGTACAATTGCAGAATCTTTCTTGCCTTCTTCCGTCAAAGGTCTTGTTCTGTCTTCTTTCCAATCATGTTCCGGCTGTGCGTGACGCACAAAATAAACTCTTGTCATTTGATCAGCTCCATTTCATCTTCCATTTTTACGAATCCATATTTTTCATACAATGGTCGTCCCATCTCTGTCGCCTCTAAAGTAATCTGTGATACGCCCTGTTTCCTTATATCCTTTACCAGTAAATCTAATGTATGAAATGCAATCCCCTGTCTCCGATATGCCGGTGCCGTATACATATTCATAATATAAGCCTTTTTACCTGTCGGATTATGGTAGGTCGGCATAACCTGATAAAAGCTGACACCACCAGCGCCAATAAAGGTTTCGTTATCATACACCAGATATGCAATATGCTCACCGGTTTCTAATGCACTCTTATAATACTCATAGGATTCTTTTTCCACCAATGACATATCCACATCATTCGATAGTTTGTTAGCCGCACGAAGAACAATAATTCTAGTCCTTACAAGTTCATCAATGTCAGCTATGGTTGCTTTTTTATATTCATAGTTTTTCGTCATCACATACTACTCCTCTAAATCTGTTAACCGTTTCGTAAAACATATAATTCTATTTGTTTCCGCTAACCCCATTTTCAAATGAAACTTAAGACTATCTTCATTATCCAACTCACAGTCACTCGCAAACTCAAGGCACCCCTGATCCTTTGCCCAATTCTGACATTCTCCTAACAATTCTTTCGCATAACCTCTTTTTTTATATTCTTCTAAAACAAAAATGCCTTCCAAATATCCTACCGGACTAGAATCAGTTCCCTCTACATAGTCAAACCTTAATCCGCATTGTGCAAATCCAACTATACGTTCTTCTGATATCGCAAGAAAAATAATATTTTTTCCTTTTCTTATATGTTCGCAAAAAATCTTTGTTAAATCTTCAACTGTGTGTGATTTCCACATTTGAATTGCCAAGCTCACAAGTTGGGGAACATCCTCTAAAGTAGCTTTTCGAATCAATTTTACCACCTATCCTTAACTCTTTCTGAAATATTTGTAAGATACAATAAACCACTTACTCTATCTGGTTACAAAATTCTATAATTTCTTCTTTCCTACAGTCCAAATCTTCCTTATATTCCACTGAGCATAAACCAAGACTGTCACAACGCTCAATTTCCATATGTCCATAGAAATGTTCTATGCTTGCGATAATCCTCTCACATTCCCTCATGCCCGGTCCAGTTCTTAATGCGATAACATATCCCTTCTTACCACTACTTATCTTGGCATGCGGTTCATGTGTGTTACACCACGGAGTGCATCTATCAATAAAAACTTTAAATTGTCCCGGTATATCTGCCCAGTATGATGGAGACACAGATATAACTATATCAGCCCATTCATATTGCTCAATTATCCTATCAACATCGTCATTCTGAACACATTTTGCTGTATTATGACAAGTTCTACATCCTTTGCAAAATTTTATATCATAATCATCAATACATATGTTTTTAACATCATGTTTCTTTTCCAGACGAGCAGTAACTATATTAACAATTTCTGCTGTTGCTCCATTTCTTACAGGACTACAATTCATAACTAATACTTTCATTAAGACCTCCACTTTTATCTACTTATATTGAATAATAACACAATCCCCCCTTCACCTCAACAACAATCGCAACTTATTGCGATTGTTTCTCAATCAATCATAGATTATCTTAATAATCAAAGTTACAGAAGTCACCTTCCTCTGCCCCTATTCCACATCTTATCTTCCACCTTATCTTTACCAGCATTTCTAATAATGCTCTCTTACTTTCCATTTTCATACTGCAATACCACATTTTCATTGACATTAAGATAATCCCCGAAATGAATATAATTCTTTCACTCAGTTCCGTTCCATTTTACAATATGAATATGATGTGTTCTGATATCCGCCTCCATATCACCCATTACATAGAGCAATTGACATTCTACATCTGAACCTCGATATAATATTCCCTCTTGTTATTTCTGGTTTATCTATTCTGTCCATCCCTTATAAATGGTTTCTTGATTTCTTTACTTAACAACTGACTGTATGCTTCTACCTTACGAAATGTGTTTCCTAACATTTCCCGATTCCTATATTCTCTAATAGCTTCCATATCAAACTCCGCATATAAAATTCCCTCTGTCTTATCGTCAGCCAGCAAAACTGTGTTATCAACACAGTTTCCATTTCTATCCCAGCAAATGGGATTAAATGCACAGGAACATCCGGCATTATCTCCATTCGGATTTGCCATAGCAACTGCGACCATATTTTCATATGCTCTTGTAGAAAGTGCTCTTACTCTTGGCTGCATAGAACCACAATCATTCGGTACAAGTATAACCTCTGCACCTTTCAGCATCAGTATTCTTGCGCTTTCCGGATACTCTCTGTCATAGCAGATCATAATGCCTAATTGTATTCCTTCAAAATCGCACACCTTAAACTCTTTCCCTGACTCAACATTTTTTTCATCTGCAAAATCACATGTATGTACTTTAGAATACTTCATCAATATATTGCCCGATTTATCGATAACAAAGGCTGAATTCTGCGGTTGTTTATTGCCTTTTGTAAACGCAGTAAGTACTACGCCTACTTTATATTTTTTAGCATTCTCACATATTTTTGCAATTCTTAGATCATCATCTGCAATGCTTTTTTCATATGACATAGGCAAATCATATCCTGTAATAAAACATTCCGGCAGCAAAAGAATATCTGCCTGGTTTTCCGAAGCCTCTTTCATTGCTATAATGATACTTTCAATGTTCTTATCTATTTGTGCATGAATGGCACGTTTTTGTAATATTGCAACCTTAAACATTTTTATTTCCTCGAAAAATTCCACTTCCCTGGAGAAGTTCATACCCTTGTTCTTTTCATCTCTTTACGCCAATCTCAATATTATGACTGCAGAATTCTTCACCGAGCATTTTTATCCGCATGCTATCTACCCTTAAATTCCTTCTCTATATGACAATGTTCCTGTTTGGCAACCAACTTAAAACTGTAAAGCGGACATTCAGATTCCGTTTTCGCTTCTTTCTCATGAACACAGGTTGCGTTACAACTGCTTTCAAAGTCCAGTTCGATAATATATGGCATCCAATCTATAATTCGCAGAAAATCTTCACAGCCAAAATTACTATCATAAAAATTCAATATCGTACTAAGGGCAGTACCATGGGTTCCTATAACAATATCTTTATCCGTATTATCTGACAAAATCTCATTCAGTGCCCCTATGTTACGATTTTGCACCATAGCAATAGACTCTCCGCCTTCTTCATGATAATTATGGTCAGCCCATCGTTTCCGGAACATTCCGTGATTGTTTCCATCAGGTCCCTTTTCACGCTCCCTCAATCTCTCATCTGTTATAATCTCTTTTGTGAAAAAATCTGCTGCCTCTGCAATGGTTTCCACGCTACGTTTATACGGACTGCAATAAAACGCATCTATTTTCTTATCCTTCAAAAATCCCAGCACAATTGCAGAATCTTTCTTACCTTCTTCCGTCAAAGGTCTTGTCCTGTCATCTTCCCAATCGTGTTCCGGCTGTGCGTGACGGACGAAATAAACTCTTGTCATTTGATCAGCTCCATTTCATCTACCATTACCTTTACAGGCTTTCTCTTAGGAATAATCCTAACCGTTCCATCACCTGTTCATCTCAAGTATTCTTTTTACTTCCATCTGTAATTCGACACTGAATTCTGATAAATCATCATATGTAATTACTTTCAGTCTAATAAGACGAACGATATCCCATATTGCCTCTGATTTTTTCAGCTCCATGATAACTCCAGGATGACGCTTATCCTCTTTTATCCGTTTTTCAAGTTCCCAGAATTTATCTGATGCAGGCTTTTTATCATCATTTAGAAAATTTACATACTCTTTAACAAGACCTTCCATATAATTTTCCTGCCAGCCTGATAATCTTTCTCGAAATAATTTCCAATCCTTTTTGCTTATGTCCATGATTTTGAACCTCCTCAGTCTCATGTTATTCTCATCAAACAACTTCAAAAATGAGACTGACTTGAGACTACAACTTTATAATTCACCTGCAAATACCGATTTTATCGCATTTTGCTATATCATAGAGTCTCACTCAGTCTCAAATCTCGTGAGACTTTGTTGAGACTAACTTCGGAATATTCTTGAGTGAAAGTTTGGGTGTCACATTGAGTGCCATATCTACTGTCATTCACTTACTTAATTTTCCATTCTCCACCATTATCCGGACCTTTTCGTTCTATGATATCTTTATCCTTTAATTCTGATATATATCTAGCAATTGTTCTATCCGTAACGTCTAAGGCTATTCTTAATTCATCAATAGAAATATTCGGGTTTTCCGAAATCATTTTTAGGATCTCACATGCTTTAGCAAGCTTCTTCTTAGAATACTCTGGCATTAACTTCTTAATTTTTTCTTTCGAAATTTCTATGACATTTTCTATGACATTTTCTATGACATTTTCATTTGCCTGTGCTGCATAACTAGAACCATAATTCAAATTATACAAAGTCAATGTAAAATCATCATTATCCGCCTCAAAGACTGGCATCTTGGTCTCATCAAATTCAACCTGTCCCTCATAGTCTGCCAATATCTTCTTAAATCCACTGCCTCTACGCTCCATATATTTCAAGCGGCTGAATATATCAGCCAATATCAAAAGATTTTCTATTTCACAGCTCAAATTATCTTCCATAGTTATCCCCTATTTCTTTACTGCATACATTTCTCTTAATAGATTAGTAACCTCACTTGGTTTTATCTCATCCTTATGAAACAGAAAATCCATTGTTGTAACATAACCAAAATTAGGCATTCCATTGTTTTCCCTACTCAGTTCTTTTAATTTATCATCTTTATCTATCACAATCTGTATTTCGGGTGATATATAATAATTCTCTGTATATTTAAAAATCCAGTAATTAATAAGCTCTAGTTTCTTCTCAAGAGACATACAATTCATCTGATGATGCAGTCTTCGATATAACCTATCTCGTCTATGATAAAAAGCATAAACAATCGAATAGTCATTCATCGGAAACACACCTATATGAATGTTTTGCATCCTTACCTCTGGCCTCATATCATAAATATTATTTATCTCAATACCTTCTGTATCTTTTGGTAATGCTACTAATGTTTGTGTTGCAATCGGAACTACATATGGAATTTTTTCCCACATGATAATCTTAAAATTATTGCAAGAATTCTTATACAAAACATCCTTATATAAATTCAATTCATCCATATAATCTTTATTATCAAGTTGCTGTATTTCTTCCATTACTTCAACATTTTGCAAAACACCTTTCTGTTTTCCTTTTTGATATATTCTTTTTTCCTGATTTCGTTTAGAAAGCATTAACAAAATATCCTTTAATGCTATTTCTGCCAGCATTTTTTCTGTCGGTATTTCTTGTAAGGCATCTACATTTTCATACTCTTGAAACAGCTTACTATCGCAATCTCGGCAAATAAAATGAAAAGTTCCCGAATTACTTATACCTTTTTCTTTGTCTACAACAGGTATTTCAATCAACTTATTTGCATGATATAGTTTACCTGCTTTAGCAATATTCTTGAGCACCATTTTAGGTACAGAATGAGAATTACAAAAACTAGTCTGTTCTTTTCCACAAAGAATACATTTTTCTGATTTTGTCTCTTCTTGGATTTTTCTCATAAAATCATTTATATCTTTTTTTATTTTTATTTCATCTATTTCTTCCGGTATATCAAACATAGGCATACTTTCTCTTGCTCGCATTACTCAAAATGTATAAAATTCATTGATATTTTCCACACACCTTCATTCTTACCATTTCTTTCATAACTTCCTCTATCTGCCTTGCTTTATCAAGGTATACAAAATAAAAATTATTAATTATTGAGAATAATATCTATTATATCTTCCTTTCCTTTAGTGTACAATCCCCTATTATCAGCATACTTACTTTCCAATTCTTCCTTCACCCTCTGATACTGCAAAGCCATATTCTCATTAGCATTTAGACAATCTCTAAAATGAATATAATTCCTCCACTCAGTTCCATTCCACTTCACAACATGAATATGGTGTGTCCTGATATCCTTTTCCATATCACCCATTACATAAAGAATCTGATCTTCCACATCCGAACCACGATAAAAGATTCCTTCCTTCTGTAACTGCTCATTATATGACATTATTTTCTCAAAATCAGTTACCCCAACAGCAATATCAATAATCGGTTTTGCTTTAATTGCCGGTATTGCTGTACTTCCAATATGCTGTATATCAATAGCATCATCTCCTAATATAGATTTAAGTATCTTGATTGTTTGAATGGCAGCCTCATCCCACTGTTTATCATGTGGTTCAAGCTGCACTGTTCCTCTTTTTAATCCTAATGACATAGCAATCTCCTTAATATTACATCACAATTTCACTGTCGAAATATTGTTCCTGAAAATGAATCTGTCTCCTGATTTCTTCCTTTGAAAAAGTTACTCCGTCAGGCACAACTACCCACTTTTCTTCTATATCATCTTTTCTATAAACAATGGCAATAATTTTACCTGTAAACTTACCTACTGGCTCATTTACACCTAATATATAGGCATCCTGCTCCTCTCCATCTGGTGCCATAACTCCTTCAATGTAACCATAATTTATTGAATAATACATATCCTTATATTCAGGATGATAACTTCCTAATGGTCTATCGACTGTGACAGTTAATGTTGTATCAATTTATGCATTATCAGCACTTTTGTTAGCATGCAACACAAATCTTTGATTAGGATATCCAAATTCTTCAACCAGCTCATCTTCTTCAAACCCAAATTTCTTATATAATTTTCTAGGTGCAATTCCTTTAACATCATTTTTTCTAAATGTAGACACAGTTATATCTTTATCTCTGTCAAGTTTATCAAGTGCCTCTTTTAAAAGAAGCGAAGCAATTCCCCTTTTTCTATAAGCTGGATTAACAGCCAAACAACATATCATATTATGCTTCCTTGAATATAAAAGCACGCCAACAATATCTTGTTCATTCTTCACGCACAAAGCACGTTTATCATTCATGAATTTCAGTACTATTATTTTGTGTTCGTCTATACTCTGCTCTGTATCTAATCCCGGAAAATTCCAACTTACTTTTTTCACTAATCGCATCCATGAATCAATATCTGATGTTCTGCCAAATTCTACCTTCATATTTTCTATCATTGACTATCTGCTCAAATCTGCTTTGAAACAAAATGTACAATTTCTTTCCCTGACTCAAGGATATATGGTATCAACTCTAAAGGATATACCTTAGTACCCTTCTTTAAATCTTCTAGTGAAACCCAACAGAAATCCAAATCAATTCTTTCATTATCCAGCTCATCATATCCATGAAACACACCATCTAATGGAATATTATCATCCATCAGATGTACATTATAATATAAGCATATCTGATGACAGGGTCTTTTTCCCCATGGAAAATAAATTTCTCCGATTGCTAACAGATTATCTACCTCTATCTTAGCATGAAGCTCTTCTTCAAATTCCCGTTTAAGAGTTTCCATACTTGTCTCCATAGCCGCAACATGTCCGCCAATAATGGCATAATCATCATTCTTCGGACGCTGTAACAAGATTTTACCATTATGTTTCAATATACCGCCAACTCTGTATGAAAATACAAAATCATCATTTTTAAATAAAATATCCACTTAACCACCTCCAACCTGTTCATAAAAATTGTAGTGAAAATATATTTATAAGATCATAAATCTCCTGGTGCAAATGTATCTTTCTCACATATAAGGTAAATGTCTTTATTCATTTTCCCCTCAAAATATTGCTTCAAATTCATATTGGAATTCCACTTGTCCTGCGGATAAAAGCCATACCTTTTCTTTACGTCATTCATCCTATTTTCTATATCAAGAACTCCTTCCGCTCCTGCCAAACAATCGCACAATTGAATTAACCGGTCATATTCATCATATATGGTCTTTGCTAATTCAGTTTTTATAATTGTCAATTCTTCATCTGTAACATCAAATTTTCCGATGTATTCATCTATCGTATGATTATTAAAAGAATGGGTTAAACATATCTTTGCTACTTCATCATATCCCAATGATTTCATATATACGTATCCATCATAAACATGTCCAAGATGTCTTACACCAAATTTTCTTCCTATATCATGTAGTAAACCTAATATATATGCTTTCTCAACATCCATATCACCACATGCACTTGCTATTTTTTCTGCACAGTGTGCTGCTGTTAAACAATGTTTTCCCCAAGGTCCCGGATTAAATAATAACCCATCACGAATTAACTTCAGTGCTTCTTCTCTTGTTGGCAACATAGCTTGTACCTTCTTCCTTTTTTATTTACCTTTTCAAAACTGATAACTCTATTACTCTCCCCACAAATAGAGCCAAACCAGAGCCATTTGATAAAGCAAATGCCGGAAACCCGCATAAATACAGGCTTTCGGCATTTCTGTCCGTTATTCAAACTCTTTTTCGGGTTTGATTTTTCATGTTACTTAATTGTTATTGCGTTTCAAAACCATATCATTTTGATACGATTTTGTATCTTGTTAATGTGGTTTCAAAACTGCTGTACCCAAACATTTTCCATCATCTCTGCAACAACAATTTATCTACATTTTCTTTTATTTCAGGTTTTAAAGCCAAATACTTTTTATATTTAGCCTGTGTTTTATTAATTTCTTTAGTTGTTGCTCCCGTTTTCTTTCCTAATGTGACTATATCTGTACTTGACAGATTCTCAAAAACTTTATTTATAGCAATATTTGAAAAATACATTTGTGAATAAAAATTAAAGTTATAAAAATACTCAAATCTAAATTTAAATACCTCAACTTGTTGGTTAAAATCACTACGTTTGCTATTTTGTTTAAGAAATTGTTCTGCCTCAGGATATACCTTCAAGAAAGCAATCACACTCTCATATATTGCAATATCTCCATATCTATTAATAACCATATCCTTATAATCATTATTAGAATTTATAACGTTAATAATAAATCCTTGATTATGAATTTTTTGAATATTTTTATTACAGAACTCTACGTTATCAACAATAAAATTAACAAATTGCTTTTTATATAATTCATCATCTATTACCTGCATACATAAAACAAGCATATTCATTACATTAATTCTTTCAATATTATTGCTAAATGCTTTTTCCAATTTTTTCAAAAGGAACTCAACAATTTCTTGGTATTTGCTCTCATTTTTCTGCTTAAACATAGCCAATGTTAATTCAAAAATTTCCGAATCTACATCAAATGTTCTCCATGCATCATATATTTCTTCAACACTCGACATTCTTGTAAAAATATATTGTGAATAAAAATATTCAAAAAATGAACGATGAAAAAATTTAAAACAATCCTCACCAGAAGCTGGGACAAAAAGTTCAGTTCGATCAGAACAAAATATTAAAAACTGGTCAATTGCCAACTCCGTTTGATTTTCTGAAACATATTTTGTCTTATAAATCTGAGTTAATCGTTCTTTTATTATATCCTTACTCACATCACTATTATTAGGCAAGCAAAGATTTGCTAATTCCATGAATGTATTATCTTTCATTAATGTTGAAATAAGTGCCCAATCGTACTTTTCTTGTGATTTTTCTTTCTCTCGCTTATTTGAAATATACTCAAAACACTTTTGATATAACTCCAACTTATTTTCTGGTAATTCTCTTTCTGCCTTATATATATTAATCAAGAGAGATAATACTAAAAAACTGTTTAAAAAACCTTTATCAACCAATATCTGTGTTTGCTGTAAAAAAGATTCTCTATCACTTTTGTCAAATTTACCTAATTTAATAATATTATCAACATATGTTTGTATTTGAACCCTATCCAATGGTTCTATTTCAAACACTTCAATATTCTTTTCTGGTAAAAAACCTCTTGCTCTCGATGTAATACACACTTTATTATTAGGATTTTGATTTTTAAAATAATGAATCACATGACTATGCAATTCTTGCCTTCTCTCTTTATCTACTTCATCCAATGCATCAAGTAATATAATGCATCTCCCTCTCTTTAAATAATAATTTATTAATTCTTTAGATACCCTAGAATCTTCAATAAGCGTCTCTCTTTTCATACTATTCTGTAAAAAATCAACGACTGACATAGGATTACTTGTATTATTTATAAAGAAATTCTTCAATTCACCATAAATAACCATATATTCATCAGCATCAACAATATTTAACTTTTCATATTCCCCAATCAATTTCTTCATAAATAAAGATTTTCCGTAACCGGCTCCCCCTGTAACATATACTATGTTACTTCTTTCAAAAATATACTTCCAATCATCAAAATCAACTTCATTATGTAATTTTTCTTGCATACTGATTCTATACATTGGATTATTTCGTATATATCTGAAATTTAACCCATGTATCTTTTCTTCCCTCTGCGTAAGAAATGGTGGAACATAGAATTCATTAATATCAAATTTATCCAATAAATATATATGTGCCATTCTATGATTATCTTTCAAAATTTTAATATAGTATTCTTTATCATCTAAATACTTATCATCAGTATAAACCACCTCAGATTGAATACTTTGTCTCAAAATAGACTCAATTTCATCTAGCTTTGATATAACCCCATTTCCTAATAAATTCATTTTGTTATTGACAAAGTATATCATTGCAGCTTCTTCGTGACCTAATTGCTCAAAAATATAATTACTGCTTAATGAGAACATTTCCGAAAAAAAGGATTCTATCAACTGTTTTTCAGGTATCGTAAGTACATTTGCATCTATATATCTTTTCTGGAGATTATCTGACAAAAAATCAATAATCTCTGACTCTTCCAAATATTTGCTTTTTCCTTTTTTATTTATGCCATTATTGGATAATTTTACTTCTAATTTTCCAGTAATAACATAAGTAATATAATTATTTATAGTATCAATAATCAATGGACTTTTAAGAAAATCTAAAAGTATACCTGAATCGCACAACAACTCATACTTTTTATCTATCTTTTCAAAAACATATTTTTCTACATCTTTTTTTTCAAAATTTACTTTCCTATATTTCAATTGGCCTAATCCATACTTTCCTATATCACAAATAATCGATGCTACTATACTACACAATACACTTTCAACAGCTGGATTCATTTGAATATTCCTCTCTTTCTCTCATGTTCATTTTACATTTTATAATAAATATAAATTTGTTCTTGCATTTTCATATCAAAAAATTTACACAAATATCCTCGTAATATCCTGATACCGATTTACCACTCGGTAAATCTCCACTGCTTCTTTAACAACCTTATACAGCACAACATAATCTTGCCACACCACATACTTATAATCCGTCTTAAAAACTTACACGCTTAGGCAGGTCTGCACCAATGTAAGGGAACTGCTGTATATTCTCAAACTGACGGTAAATCTCCTGCACTGTTTCCAATGCTTTATCTGCATTATCCTCAGCAATAAAATCCTTAATACATTTCAAGTCCTTTGCTACTAACGGATTAATCCGTAACTTCATCATGCTCTATTCTCCAACCATTGCCTTTAATTCATCCAATGACAACCAACCTTTTTCATCCTTGACAGCCGCCTCTGCCTCTTGTAGTTTTTCTAAAAGCTTCTTTTCTGCTTTATCACGCTCATAATCTTCTATATCCATTACCACAAATCTTCCCCTTCCGTTTTTCGTAAGGAAAACAGGCTCTCCCACCTGACAATTCTTCAACACTTCATTGTAATTTCTCAAATCAGATACCGGTAATATATTTGGCATAGTTACCATCCTTTCAAAATCAATACTATATTCTATTTTCTATTATAGCCAAAAACGCTGTAAAAATCAACGAAGGTTTTTACAGCATTTCCCTTATTTGCAGTGTCTGATTAAACCGATAACCGACACCCCAAACCGTCTGTATGTAAATTGGCTTGCTTGGATTGTCCTCAATCTTCTCCCGAATATTCCGAATATGGCTCATGACGATATTGTAATTGCCAAAATATGGTTCTTTCCAAACACTATCATATATTTGTTCTTTGCTGAATACTATTCCGGCATTTTGAGCTAACAACAATAAAATTTCAAATTCTGTATATGTAAGTTGAATCTCATTTTCTTCACGAACCACAATCCGCTTATACTTGTCAATACAAAGTCCTTTAAAATGAAGTTTCTCTTTACAAAAGGTATCATTTTTCAAAACTTCTATTTCTTCATTAACATATGACAAAAGACGATTGAAAAAAAGTTCTTCTCCATCCTCAAATGATAGAATTAAAATCTTCCCAAATGATCACCCCATTTCACATCCTGTACAAGCCAATTATTTTTATGCAAATTGTTTTGTCTTATAAGATACCAATCCTTTTACCAAACACCCTATGGCAAAACAAATATTTATTCCCAGTACAATATACCATATCTCATATATGTCATTTACAATTCCCGTCATGACAAGAAAAATCGGCATAGAATCTACTATAAGCCATATGATTCCCCCGAAAAACATCCTTATCAATACAGGAAGTCCCCAACATACAGCCGCAATAATTACTGCGCCAAAAGAGCTATTCTGATATGCAGAAACGCATAGTGTAATGGCGCATAACGATAAAAGCGCCTGAAAAGCTAATCCTAATAAAATGCCAAGATATTTCAAAAATAATACAGGTTGAAGCATATGTTGAGAAAGCACCATCCAGGATATATTTTCAAATCCCTTCAAACCATATATCATCCAGCATAAGACTAAATTGACTAACACAAACCACATAAAAATGAAAATAGTGAATGTAAAAGAAGCCAAAATTTTAGCATGAACATCTTTTCTTCTTCCTTCTTCCGTGCTAAAAATTAATGGCAGCATTTTCGACTGGCTTTCATCTGCGAAGATGGTCGACACCCCGCAAATAATCAATATGCTTCCTAAAATCAATCCAAACTGAAGCATTTCAACGAATACCTTCCATCCCGTTGTATATGCCAAATAAGGTGTTTCCCCAATTTCATCATAAGCTTTTCCCAATTGTGTTTCCCACAGAAAATACCTTTCCGTTGCAAGTACACCATTTTCCCATGCACCATTGGTAAAATATCTTGTAACAAAATCATTTAAAAAGTTTCCATCTCTCCACCCTGGCATATTTTCCTCAAATTTTGTAGGTAAACCATATTTTTCAATTATTTGATTCACTTTTACATCCGTCAAATCACCTTCAAATTCTTCCGTAATCTTCCGATTCATCTGCACTGCTTCATAACCGGAATAAAACTTCCCATCTACTGTCGCTATTTCTCCACCGACCTCTGCAAACCAAAAATACAGAAACAGCAATCCTGTCGCAGCCAACATTCCTATTTTAAATATTTTATTTTGAAATAGTTTAAAAAGCTCCATCTTATAAAGTCGCATTTTTTTCTCCCCCTGTTATTTGTGTATGATAAAGATATGCATCTTCCAGTGTACTTTCCACATTTTCTGCACCTGCAACCGGCTGTCTTTCTGAAACAATTCTTAGTTCAACATTTTCTCCACTACTTCTCATATTGCTTACAATGAAGCTACTGGTTATCTGCCCTGCTTCTTTTTCAGAAACAATACACTTCCAGACACATCCTTCTACTTTGTCAGTAATCTCTTTCTCCGTTCCTTCTTGAATCAGTTCTCCATCCGTGCATAGTCCTCTGAAAAAATAATATCCGGTGGCTTTCCATTAAAGAAAATACCCATCTGCTCTATCAGTGATAAACTGTCCCTTAAACTCTCAATACTGTGATTGCACCATCTGTCAAAACGCTCCCTAATGTGTATCAGCCTCTCACGTCCTGTCCGTTCTCTACGAATACGTTCTCTGTCCTGCTCTCTTAATTTCTTGTTTCTTTTGACCCTCTATCGGCAGCCGGAAATCTTCTATAATCTTTAGTGCCGCCTCATATTGTGATAAACCAAACATCCGGGAAACATAGTCAATCACATCCCCTCCCACACCACAGGCAAAACAATGATAGTTCTTATCAATCTTCATGCTTGGGTGCTTATCATCATGGAAAGGGCAACAGGCTAACCCATTTCTTCTGACCTGCAGACCATAGTTTTCTGCTACCTGTCTCGCCGTCAGATACTCCTTTACCTCTGAAAAAATATTCAATATGCAATTTTCTCCTTTCCTCCGGAGAAAGCCTTTGCTATAATAAATGTGTGTGTTGGATAGAAAGGCTTTATCCTTTTTATTCCTGAATGCCCTTGTTACCAGCAGGGGCATTTTTATTTACTTCCAGCAACTGTTTTACCAATTCCAGCAGTAATCTTTCCTCTTCTGTATTGCCATTCTGTAAATGTGCCAATATCTGCTCCAATACTTTTGCCACCCTGACCGACATATAATTTCCGGCAATAACCGTTACCTCCTGCCCTAAAACTGCTTTCCGGTAATATTCACCTTTAGATATCCCCGATAAAATAATCTTCGCTTCTACTTGGCTTTTCTCTTCGTCACTCAGCCAAAAAGCAATTGTATTACGCCGAAACCTATCCTCTCGTTTACACGCCACTATCCTCACCTCTTTCCACTTTTCCAAGTCTGTCTGCAATTCTTACCTGCGCATCCATAGACTGATGACAATAGGTTTCGATCGTAGTCGTAACCTTTCCATGCCCTAACCGTTTTGCAATCTCAACCGGGCTAAATCCCATCTGTACAAGCATACTTGCATAACTGTGACGGGTACAATGAACTGTAATTTTCTTTACTCCCGACAACTTAATTCCACGCTCCATTTCGTGCTCAAAGAAGCTCTTTGTCCTTCCGGTAAAAAGACGGGTCCCCGGTCTCACATGATACAATGTGGCAATATATTCTTTTAGCTCTTCTGCTTCTTTCTTTGTCTTAAAACCTCTTTTTTGTGATTTCTTTTTGGTTCCCGTCCAATCCGTCCAGCGATATTGTATCCGCCACGTACCATTGGGATCTTTCTTTGCATTGCAACTCATGCACTTACCTCCTTTGCTCCTCCGTACCATTTTTCCTTAAAATACTCCACCGGAATTTTTCCGGCGATTGTGAGAAATCTTTTACTTGCCAAATCCTTATTCATTTCTCTAAGGATTTTGTAGGCTTTCCCCATACTCACACCAAGCATTTTTGCAATGTCCTCTGCGCTGTAATAGATTTTTTCGTTCATTTTGTTTCCCTCTGTTTTTTCTTTGTTTCTGTATAGTATCATTTTGTTGCGTTTTTATAATACCGTAACTTTTGTTTCGTGTCATTATCTTTTTGCTTTATTTTTTTGTTCTTGTGTGTTATCCTATATATGATGTTGAACAGTTTCAAAAAAATATAGCTTTAGAGCAGGAGGCATGTTGTTATGACAGTCGGGGAAAACATAAGACGTATCCGGCAGGAACGTAATCTTACTCAAAGACAATTAGGAGAAATGGTTGGAGCAAGTGAAGCCTACATTCGTGCCTACGAAAGCGGCAGAAGAAATCCCAAGCCATCATCCCTTGAAAAAATAGCAGACGCTTTATCTGTCAATCCCGAAGTACTGGCGAACTCTGATTTTGACGGTATAAAAGCCATTCACAGACTTTTTCAGATATTCCGGCAATACGATGGACAACTCTTTGAATGCCAGGATAAAGTTGGAAATGATATGGTTGGAATCAGCTTTGGAACATTGTCTTTGATGCGGTCTTGGTTAGACCGTTATGAAGAATATATGGAAGAAGTTGAGAAATGCAATGAAATCAAAGATGTTAAGAAACGTGGGGAAGCTCTGCTGAAAGCTGAAGCAGACTTTAATCTCTGGATGGATATTTATCCGGAATCGGAACCATGGCAGGAACGACTTAAGATTCAGAAGGCACATGATGATGTTATGGATAAGATGGGATTAAATCTCAAAAACTAAACTACTCAAATATAAAATTTTATAAAGGAGCATTTCAAATGATAGAATCCGTAAAAGAACTTGCAGGTATATCTTTAGCCATTTTTGAATCAATATTTGCCTCTAAAATCTGTGATTTTCAGAATCATAAAGATACTCTTGCATATTTTAATAAATTTGATGAATCTATTATTAGTCTTATACATGAACAAATAAAAGATGAGTATGAATTAGAAAAATTGCAAGATTTTATATTAAAAACTCCTCTTCTGTCAGAGAAAAAATATGAATTTATCACAGAAGATATGAAAACCTCTTTTATAGATTCCTTTTATAAAAAAAATAGCGATTTGCGTTATATCGGAAGTAAACGGATAAATAATTGCCTAGAAACATATATAGACAAAATAAATGAATTGCTAAATAATGTACTAAGTATAGAGGGTAAAATTCTTTTACAACAAATTAATACTTCAACCACATCTGTTCTCTCAGCAATTGAAACTACTAATCAAACGATTAATGATATAAAAGAAATTTTAACCTCTCAAACGAACGATCCATGTATTCCAAATTATTATAATATTCCAAGAAGGAATAGGCTGTTTTTCGGGCGTGTAAATATTTTAAATAACCTTATCACTGAATTAACTGCTAATAAGCTGGTTTTTCTTACTGGACCTGGTGGAATTGGAAAATCTCAAATTGCCCGAGAAGCTGTAGCACAATTACAAAATAAATATGAGCTAGTTTTGTGGTTTTCAGTCACATCCGAAAATGAACTCCTTGAAGAATATAATAATTTTGCAGTTTATTATAAATTAATTACTCAAAAGAACAACGAATTAAATTCAATCAGCAAAATAGTATTTTCTTTCATTAATCGTTTTTCAACCTCATTGATTGTATTTGATGGCGCTGATGATTTATCTATTGATTTTTTTGTCCAAAAATGTCCTTGTAATAATTCAGACATTATTGTTACCACACAAAATTCTAATGTAGACAGCGATGAATTTTCTGTGATTCCTGTGGATGTATTTGATATAGACGTAAGCACCTCTTTTTTATTAAATTACACAAGCCATCGCCAATGCTGCAAAACAGATAACGACTCAGCAAGGTCACTTTCTTCAATGCTTGAAAATTATCCGTTAGCTTTAGAGTATGCTAGAGCATACATAAACCAAATGCATATTTCTATTAAAGACTATTTTAACCTTTACACAGCTAATAAACAAAAAATATTAAATACCACAATAACATCTTATAAGAAAACAGCATATACCGCCTGGAAGATATCATATGATAAAGTTCTACAACAATCTGCCGCAGCTAAAGACATATTAAACCTAGTCTCCCTTTTTGACTCTAATAATATTCCACTATATGATATTTTCTTATCACATGAACAATACACAGTCTATGAGTTTAATCAAATAATATCTGCAATAACTAGTTATTCTTTATTTACTATAAACGGAAAAATAGCAGATACACATGGAATAACTCAAGAATTTATACGTCTGCAAATGCAAGACGATAATGAATATCAACACTATGTTGAGAAAGCTTTGCAATTATTCACTGACTTACTTCCACAAAAGATAACCTGTTCTTCTGAACGTGATGTTGCTAATCTTTTATTAAAGCATACAATAAAACTTTTATCATATAGTTGCTTGAATAATGAAACCACTATACGTCTTTCTGCAAATATAGCTTCAAAACTGTATGTACTCGGCAATTACATTGAAGTAATTAATTTTGTTCAAGAACAAATTGACCAGTATAAGTGTGATGAATATGAATTTAGTATATGTGAAATAGTGATTTTTTCCATACAATCATATCATTATATAGGAAAAGATGCTGACGCATTATCTTTACTAGAAAAATATGCAAATATCGTAACCTTATCAGAGGTATTAAGTAATATTCAAAAGGATTATCTTTTATCATTATATAAAAACATTGAAGGTATCATTCAAAAAGATCAAGGTAAATATGAAGAAAGTATTAATACATTTTTGGAGGCATTAGAGTATATTGAAAAAATGAAAGATAATGCTGCTGATGATTCAAAAACTAATATATTAAATAACATTGGCAACTCTTATAGAAATATTTTTCAATTAGATAAAGCTCTAGAATATTACGAACGGGCATTAGCATGTTCACATAATGATAAACACCAGTTCCTTCGTATTTATGGAAATATTGGTTTAACTCATAAATTATTAGGAAATTATGAGTTAGCTATTCACTATTTTCAACCTGCTTTAGATTATTCTATTGAACTAGGCGATAAACGTAATGAATGTATCGGCTTAGAACATTTAGGAAACTGCTATATTTGTATGCATGAATATGATAAGGCTCTTCCTTTTTTAGAAAAATCTTTACAAATAGCTAATAATATGGAATTAGCTATTGCAAAGGTAAACGTATATTACGATTATGGTTCTTTAGCATTTCATCAAGAAAAATATAGCGAAGCAGAACAATACTGGAAACTGTGTATAAAAATGAGCATCCCAATAAACTATAAAAAAGGAATCTCTCTTGCTCAAATTGCTTTATCTGAGCTACCAAATTGAATAATCTTATATTGCAATGTAAAACCTTATCATGAACACCAGTAAGTTTTGTACCCAAATCGTACCCAACGCCATCTAAAAAATCCCTACAAAACCTATAAACACAGGCTTTGTAGGGATTTACCTTTTTATTCCTAATCTACAAAGACTAACGCTTTTTGTTTAGGAATTATTCTCTGTAATGTTTCTCGTT
>ERZ772865.726-NODE-726-length-36862-cov-8.034042_pt1 | contig 36862 bp, 40 predicted proteins | sample MGYA00512133_ERZ772865 | MGnify/ENA primary metagenome ERZ772865 (study PRJEB29015, sample SAMEA2737722) | human gut metagenome | biome: human gut; feature: human-associated habitat; material: faeces | place: China | collected 2012 ...
AACCACCGCAGCCTTTGACTTGGACGCTCTGGTGGAGGAATCCCATCAAACCCTGAAGGAGCACGGAGAGGGGACGGTATAATGGAACCGAAAAAAATCATTCTCTGTCCGAATCCGGACCGGGACACCGGAATGAAGGCCACAAAGTCCGCCATTGCCATTTTACGGGACATGGGCCTTCAGACGGTGGTCTGTTCGCCCTTCCGGGACCCGAAGACCGACGCCTTTGGAGACCTGTCCTCCAAGCCGCTGCTGCCGGAGTTGAAGGGTGCGGACCTGGTCATCACCCTTGGCGGCGACGGAACGATCCTGCATCTGGCCAAGCTGGCGGCGCTGCACAAGATCCCCATGCTGGGTATCAACATGGGGGGACTGGGCTTTCTGGCAGAGCTGGAGGTCGGCTCTCTGAACGCTTTGCGCGGCCTGAAAAACTGGGATTTTCCCATTGAAGAACGAATGATGCTGGACGTTTCCGTTCTGCGGGACGGCAAGCAGATCTATACGAATATGGGCCTGAATGATGCAGTGATCCGAGAGGGTCCCATCTCTCATGTGATCCATCTGAAAGTATTTTCCGACGGAAAGCACCTTGCAGACATCGCGGGAGACGGCGCCATCATTGCCACCCCCACAGGCTCCACAGCTTATTCACTCTCCGCCGGCGGCCCGGTGGTGGAGCCGGTGGCCCAGATCCTGACTCTGACACCCATCTGCACCCACAATATGCGCTTTTCCTCTTACGTTCTCTCTCCGGACCACACCCTGACGGTCTCTTTCGAGCGCAATGGCCGCAAGCCGATATTCCTGTTTGTGGATGAGAGTCGGGCGTTCCCTCTGCATTCCAACGATATTGTCCAGATCCGCCGAAGCCGGTATCTGACCCGGCTGGCGCATCTGTCTGAAAAGAGCTTCTGCGAAGTATTCGCGCAAAAAATGCTGCCGGGAGGTTTCCAGTCATGAAAAACAATCGCCAATCCATGATCCTTGACATCATCGCAAAGGAACACATCGAGACCCAGGAGCAGCTCCTGGAGCAGCTGCGGCAGCGGGGCGTGGCCAGTACCCAGGCCACCATCTCCCGGGACATCAAGCAGCTTCATCTGGTGAAGGAGCCTACGGGCCACGGCACCTACAAATACGCGGTTTCCAGCAGCCGTGCCCGTCTGAACATTGCGGACAAGCTGCGCACCATCTTCCATGAGAGCATCACCAGCGTGGACTGCGCCCAGAACATCGTGGTGTTCAAGACGCTGGCCGGTCTGGCCGGCGGCGCCTGTGAGGCCCTGGATCACATGGATGTCAACGGCATGGTGGGTACGCTGGCAGGGGAGAACACGGTCTTCGTGGTCATGAAGGACAACGCCTGTGCGGAGACCTTCTGCCAGGAGATCCGGGAAATGCTGTAAACCACCGGCAGAAACCCATTCCGAAGGGAGACGCGGAACATGCTGGAATTGCTTCACATTGAAAATATCGCGGTGATCGAGTCGGCGGATATATCCTTCCGCCCCGGCTTCAACGCCCTGACCGGCGAGACCGGTGCCGGCAAGTCCATTGTGATCGACGCTATGAGCGCCGTTTTGGGCGGACGGGCCTCCCGGGAACTGATCCGGACCGGCGCGGACAAGGCCTTTGTCAGCGCCGTTTTTTCTCAGGTGCCGCCTACGCTGCCGGGACTGGCTGACAACGGCGTCACACCTGACGAGGACGGCAATCTGCTGTTGCAGCGGGAGATCGGCGGGGACGGCAAGAACGTTTGCCGCGCCAATGGCCGCCCTCTGACTGTTACCCAACTGCGCCAGATCGGCGGAGAGCTTTTGAACATCCATGGCCAGCATGACGGCCAGCAGCTTTTAGACGAGGAACAGCATGGCGCATATCTGGACCGCTTCGGGCGGATGGAGGCCCCCTTGGCTGCCTACCGCAGCGCCTATGACGCCATGGCAGCCATCCGGGATCAAATTCGGTCCTTACAGATGAATGAGGCGGAGAAGGCCCGGCGCATGGATTCCCTCCGGTTCCAGATCGACGAGTTGGAGCAGGCGGAGCTGGTCCCCGGCGAGGAGGAGGAACTGAACGTCCGGCGGGAGCTGCTGCGCAACGGCGAGAAGTATATTGCCGCCCTGTCCGGGGCCGATTACTGTCTCAGCGGCGATGACAACGGTGCAGGCGCGGTCTCAGCCATCCGGGAGGCAGAGGAGGCCCTTCGGGGCATCCGCACCCTCAGTGATGAGTTGGGTGAGCTATACAAACGGTTGGAATCCATTCGCTGTGAAGTATATGACCTTGCCGAGACGATTCGGGATAAACGGGCAGAATTTGCCTTTTCTCCCGCGGAGTTGGACGCCGCGGAGGCCCGGACCGACCAGCTTTACCGCCTGAAAAAGAAATATGGCGCCACTGTGGAGGACATGATCGCCTATCTGGAACAGTGCCGCAGTGAACTGGACGCCATGGAGACGGCGGACGATACCCTGATCCTGCTGAACGGTAAATTGAAGAAGGCGGAGGCTGTTGTCCGTGCCGCCGGCGCGGAACTGACCCAAAAACGGAAAGCGGCTGCCCAAGCGCTGGAGCAGCGAATTCAGTCGGAACTACGGGATCTGGACATGAACAAAGTTCGCTTTGCTATCGAATTCACGGAAAAAGAGCCTGCCGTCGACGGCTGCGACGTGATCCGGTTCCTGATGTCCGCCAACGCGGGAGAGGACCTGCGGCCCATCGCTAAGATCGCCTCCGGCGGCGAGTTAGCCCGGATCATGCTGGCCTTGAAAAACGTGCTGGCGGAGCAGGAGTCCATTGCCACGCTGGTATTCGACGAGGTGGATACCGGCGTTTCCGGCCGCGCGGCCCAAAAGGTGGCGGAAAAGCTGACTCAGGTGGCCCGGCACAAGCAGGTACTCTGCGTGACCCATCTGCCACAGCTGGCCGCAATGGCAGACACCCATTTTTCCGTGGAAAAAGGGGAGAGCGGGGGACGGACGTTCACAAGAGTCATCCAATTGGACCGGGAGGCCCGCAAAGCGGAGTTGGCTCGGATTACCGGCGGCAGTCAGGTAACGCCCGCGCTGCTGGAAAGTGCCGGCGAACTGCTGGATCAGGCGGACGCCTATCGAAAGCAGCATTTTGTGTAAGCCTGTCTTTGTATTGCCTCCTTGTTGCAAAGCTTCACAAGGAATTTGTGTACTTTTGCTGTCGCCCCCTCGTGGGGTATGCGGGTTGAAATGTATGGGCGCAGAGCGTATGAAGCAGATGACGGACGCCATCACACTATTCAATCTTGTTTTTGAACAAGAAATGGAGACACAGGTAAATGAACACCGCACTGAACAAGAAATTCTTTTCCTATGTCATTCCGTCCATCCTCGCATTCGCATTGTCGGGGGTTTACACCATTGTCGATGGGTTCTTTATCGGGCAAAGCCTCGGTGATACAGGATTGACCGCCATCACATTGGGCTATCCGATTTCCGCGCTGATCGGAGCGGTCGGTACGGGCCTTGGCCTGTCGGGAGCGATTCGCTTTACGATCCTGAACGCGCAGGGGGAAACCCAAAAGCGTCAGGAGTGCTTTTCCGGAACAACGCTGCTGATGCTGCTGACTGCCGGTTTATTGACGGCGATCCTATTTGCTTTTGCCCAGCCGATTCTTCATCTGCTGGGTGCAAGAGGCAATATGCTCACGCTCTGTGTCATGTATGCCCAGGTAATCGCGCTGGGCGCTGTTTTTCAGCTTTTGGCAACCGGCTTCGTCCCGTTTATCCGTAATATGGGCGGGGCAACGGTTGCCATGATAGCCATGGCTTTCGGCTTTGCAACGAATATTGCTTTGGACTATGTTTTCGTGTGGGCCCTGAGCTGGGGAATGGCCGGCGCTGCATGGGCGACCATTATCGGACAGGCCGTGACTATGATCGTGGCAGTCATTTTCTTCCTTGTAAAAAAGAGCGGATTTTGCCTGCCGGAACTGCGGGAGCTATGCAGGCTTTGGAAAAATGTCCTGATCGTCGCGATCTCGCCCTTTGGTTTGACCTTTTCTTCCATCATCACGATGCTCCTCATAAATCGCTTTCTGCTTCTGTACGGGGATGAGCAGGCAGTTGCGGTTTACGGCTGTATCGGCTATATTACCGCTATTCTCTATCTGCTGCTGCAAGGAGTAGGCGACGGCAGTCAGCCGCTGATCAGCCAGTATTACGGAAGGGATGACCGATCTTCCGTTCAGGCTGTCCGAAAGCTGGCCTACCTGACCGCTGCTGCGATCACGGCAGTCTGCACGATCGGTGTCTATCTTGCAAGAGCAAAAGTCGGCACGCTGTTTGGCGCTTCGACAGAGGCAAACGCCGGGGTCATCCGGTATCTCCCGCTTTTTCTCGCAACGCTGCTGTTTCTGGCGTTTGTCCGTATTACAACATCTTACTTCTACGCAACGGAAAAGAATGGACTTTCCTACCTTCTCGTATATGCTGAGCCGGTCTGCACGCTGCTGATGCTTCTGATCCTGCCGCCAATGCTGAAGCTGACCGGTGTCTGGCTTGCCACGCCGGTCGCGCAGGTCATCACCTTTGTGATCGCATGGGCCGCCAAGCGGCATGTAGATGTAAACATTTAGAGCGACACCATGATGCACCGTTTGCAGAGGTACGGAACCGTGAATAGCAAAAGACATCCAAGAAATTTGATCCTTGGATGTCTTTTTGTCAGTAGTTCTTTTCATTCGGTTCCATCCAGTGCGCTTTGCTTCGCCAAATCTCAGGAAGTGGATCCCTCCCGTTCCCGGAGAAACTTAATAGTGTCATTAATGTTGGGATCGTTGGGGCAGATCGACCTGATCGTGATCAAAGGAGGTCAGCCGTTTCACTCGCGACCTGCGGCAGGGCGGGATGATTCGATTTGAGCCGCAAGGCAAAAAAATAAGCACATCCGGGCGGATGAGCTTAGTAAATTAAGCGGTTAGAATAAAAGGTTGATATAAAATAAACCAGCCAAAAATAATGCAATAAGAAAGACGATCATTGTATTTTGAACCCGTCTGTCATGGTGATCGCTCCTTGGTTTTAATTTCTTATGGCCATTGGAAAAGCCAGATGAAAGTGATTACTTCAATTCCGAAAAGAAAAAGAAGGAGCTTTCCCGGCACAGAAGTCAGAAAGTCTTTCATTTCATCCTTGAAACGCATAACAATCCCCCCCAATTTATTGTAGCAAAGATCGCAAAAATGTCAAGAAGGGGAGATGGCGCATACGCGAGGAATCCACCATTGTCATCAAGGCGACAGGCCGATACTCGGAAAAGGTCAAGTGGATGGGAATTGATAAGGGGCATGATCCTCAAGATGGTGAACAAATTGATCGGCAGTGCAAAAAGACGGTCAATTATCTCAAAAATTTGCCAAGACCTTTCTGCGCGGAAGATTCCGTATTTCTGAAAGCATGAACAGACCGCCGCTCTCAGAGCGGCGGTCTGTTTTATTATTTGGACGGTGTATCAAAGCTGGGGTTCAGATAATAGACGTTTTTGCTGTTCATCCGCTCCTTGGCCAGACGCAGCGCCTCGCCAAATCTCTGGAAGTGGACAACCTCCCGTTCCCGGAGGAACTTGATGGCATCGTTGACATCGGGATCGTCGGAAAGGCGTAGGATGTTGTCGTAGGTGACACGGGCCTTCTGCTCTGCGGCAAGATCCTCAGTGAGGTCCGCGATGGTGTCGCCGGTGACCTGCATGGTGGCGGCGGACCAGGGATAGCCGGAGGCGAACTGTGGGAACACGCCGGTAGTGTGATCCACAAAATAGGCGTCGAAACCGGCGGTCTTGATCTGCTCCTCGGTCAGGTTTCGAGTCAGCTGGTGAACCAGCGTGCCGATCATCTCCAAATGCCCCAGTTCCTCTGTACCGATGTCGGTCAGCAGGCCCTTCAGCTCCGGATAGGGCATGGAGTAGCGCTGGGAAAGGTAGCGCAGGGACGCGCCCAGCTCGCCGTCGGGACCGCCGTACTGGCTGATGATCACCGCCGCCAGCTTGGGGTTGGGTGTGGCGACCTTCACCGGATATTGCAGCTTTTTCTCATAAACAAACATCAGCCGTTTCCTCCTAACTCCCAGGGCCATGGGTCATTGAGCCAGGTGTAGCCGTCCTCCAGAACCAGCTCCGCGCTGTCCAGAGGGCCGTATTTGGCGGTATACTTTTCCCGGCCCTCCTTGGCCAGCTTGATATAGGAGGCGTACAGTCCCAGAGCCTCCTGGTCCTGCGGGTGTGTATCCAGATAGAGATTCAGCTCCGTGACGGCGAAGTCAAGGGCCATCAGCTCCACCAGTGCGGTGTTTGGCAGCTTGGTCCGGGCCTGAATAGCCGCCTTAAACGGCAGGTCCAGCCCCGGAAACAGGGTGCCGGTCTGCAAAGCCTCCGTCCGGCTGTACCGGGTGGGATTATTGCTCTGCATGGGAATATATGGGAAAGCCAGTGCCGCGCAGCCGGGCAGGGTGCCCTGACCGACCTCGCAGACCGCGGGCTTCACTTCGGGTTTTTCCATAGCTTCGTGATCCCCTCCTTATTGAAAGCGCCCTTGGGCGCGTACCCTATCCTATGCGGAAGAGGCAAGTAGGGAACTTGCTTTCCCGACAAAAAGCCGCTATAATGACATATTGGATAAGCTGCGGCGCATAGGCTGGGACGAGGTGATGGGCATGATCCTGCTGATTCGGAAACGAACGCTGCTGTATACATGGCTGGCGGTCTGCATGATCGGACTTTCCGCCATTTTTCTGGCAGGCTCCCGACGGGCCTTCACGCCCACTGGGGCGATGGGGCAGGGGAGCAGCGCTCAAACCGTGGTCATCGACCCGGGCCACGGCGGGCAGGACGGCGGCGCCGTCGCCGGAGACGGTACGGAGGAAAGCCGGATCAATCTGGCGATTTCCCTGCAGCTGGAACAGCTCTTGCGCTTTGCCGGTGTTCGGACGGAGCTGACCCGGCGGGAGGACATCATGGTCTGCGATCCCGGACTGGAAACCATGCGGCAGCGGAAGGTGTCGGACCTCCACAACCGGGCGTCATTTGTCAACGGCGTTCCCAACGCGGTGCTGTTGAGCATCCACCAGAACAGCCTGCCATCCTCGCCGGTGACCCACGGGGCGCAGACCTTCTGGAACCGGCAGGAGGGGGCAGAAGCACTGGCCCGGACTCTGCAAGCCGGGTTGAACCCGGCGGTCAACACCCACCGGGCCAAGGAGCCGAAGCCGATCCCGGACAGCATCTATTTGATGAACCATGTGGACGCTCCCGCAGTGCTGGTGGAGTGCGGCTTTCTGTCCAACAGGGAGGAGGCCGCGCGGCTCCAGCAGGAGGACTATCAGAAAACGCTGGCGGCGGTCATCGCGGCGGGGTATTTGCGATGGATGGCCGGAGAGGATAGGAAATGAAAGCAAAAACGCTGTTTTATTGTACGGAATGTGGAAATGAGACCGCAAAATGGGCGGGGAAGTGCCCCGCCTGCGGCGCGTGGAATACCATTGTGGAGCAGCCGGAGCGCCCCAAGGGAACAGGGAAGGGGGCCTCTGTCCGGGTGGGCATGACCCGCCGCCGGGCCTGCCCCGTGACGGATCTCACCGCTGACGAGGAGATCCGGTTTCCCACCGGCATGGGGGAGTTGGACCGGGTCTTGGGCGGCGGGGCCGTGAAGGGCTCGCTGGTGCTGGTGGGCGGTGCGCCCGGCATCGGCAAATCCACGCTGATGCTGCAAATTTGCAGCAAATTATGTGAATTTTCAAAGGTTTTGTATATTTCCGGTGAGGAATCTGAGCACCAGTTAAAGCTGCGGGCCAAGCGGCTCCATGTGGAAAGCCAGCAGCTTTTGGTGCTTTCGGAGACGAATCTGGGGGATGTGCTGGAGGCCGTGAACACGGAGCAGCCGGATGTGCTGATTGTGGACTCCATCCAGACCTTATATAACGACGCGCTGGACGCCGCCGCAGGCAGCGTCAGTCAGGTGAAGGACTGCACCCTGTCTTTGATGCAGGTAGCCAAGGGGCAGGAGATCACGGTCTTTGTCATCGGCCATGTCAACAAGGAAGGCTCCATTGCCGGTCCCAAGGTACTGGAGCACATGGTGGACTGCGTGCTATACTTTGAGGGCGACCAGCACACCAGCTATCGGATTTTGCGGGCGGCGAAGAACCGCTTCGGCGCTACCAACGAAATCGGCGTCTTCGAAATGCGGGACGAGGGGCTGGCGGAGGTGGAGAACCCGTCGGAAATGCTGCTCTCCGGTCGACCGGAGGACGCCCCCGGCACCTGTGTCACCTGTGTGATGGAGGGGGTCCGGCCCGTTCTGGCAGAGCTTCAGGCGCTGGTGGTCAGCTCTGCCGGCGGCAATCCACGGCGGACCAGCAACGGCTTTGATTACAACCGGGCGGCCATGCTGCTGGCGGTGCTGGAAAAGCGGGGCGGGCTGAAGGTCTCCGCCTGCGACGCCTATCTGAACATCGTGGGCGGTCTGTCACTGGACGAGCCTGCCGCAGACTTGGCAGCGGTGATTGCATTGGCGTCCAGTTATTTGGACAGGCCGGTGCCCAGCGATCTGGTGGCCATCGGAGAGGTGGGCTTGACCGGGGAACTGCGCAGCGTCAATCAGTTGGGTCAGCGGGTGTCTGAAATTCAGCGCCTGGGATTCCGGAGGTGCGTGGTGCCGGCTCATCGGGCAGGTACCATAAAGGCGCCGACCGGTCTGACGGTGATCCCGGCCCGGAATATCGGTGAGGCGATCCGAGCCGCGCTGCGTCCTGCGGAATGAAGTGTACGCAGGCACCGCCCAAGGCCGGTTGTCCTGCGGCGGCAGCGCTGTCCAACGTGCAGAGCCCGTCGCTTTGATAGACGCATTTACTGGTGCATGGGATCATAACATCAACTCATTTCTGTTTGATTTGCTTGTAGCATGACCCATCCGCCGGATTTTATGTTGAATGACTGAGGAGAGGAGACGTTCGCGGGATACAGTAAATTGAACAAAATAGTCCCTTTTGTCTAAGACAGCGCCCAAAGGCTTAATCTGGATGTTCGCAGAGGTCAAAAGACTGCGAATCAGTGAAAGCACGGATACCGGACAAGCCATATTCCTTTACATATTCATCAAGTAATTTCTGGAAAAACTCTTTCTTCACCGTCACTGGAGAAAAGAGTTTTTTCTTTATTTTTGTGCGAGTATTCGGTGCAAACTCCAAAAGAGCAGCGTTGATATTCTCTGGCGCAACGTACTGCAAGCACCGAGCCGAACCGTCAAGACCGGAAACGTCCATGCGGGAGAACTGGTCAAATGTAAAATCGAGATCTCTATTACCACGCTGTTCCCACTCAAAGCGGGTAAGCTCATAGCCTATATCCTCCTTGAAAACTTCACGCTGTTCCCGCCGCTTATCATACACACGGAGATAGCCAGACGAGCCACGGACACCGTAATACCGTGTAGAGCCGTAATTTGTCTCACGCTTGCGAGAAAGGACATAGATGTCCTTTATAGGCCCTTCCACATCCAGAGCGTAGTCTACACGGGAAAAGGACCAGCCGCACACCCAGCCGTTATCAAGCAGGAAAGAGAGCACAGTTTTCAACACCGGATTATCTTTATTCTTGTTCGGATTGAACTTGAAGCGCAGAAACCACGATATACCTTTGAGTGTCACATCATTCTGAATCTGTTCACCCTCGTCATCCTCACGGAAAGAACCGCACTTTTGATAGACGGACTTGGGCCACAATTCGATATGCAACCCGCCATACTGCCACCAGTAGAGATCGTACCGAGACAAGTGCTTAATGCCTGAATCACAATCCAGCTTTCCGAACATCTTACAGGACTGCAAATCAAAAGACGCGCGCAACATCTCAACCACGTCATCATAGATACCGCCAAGGCCAAAATCAACTTGAAAATAGTCTATGGAATAGACCATGTTTTCTACTCGAAAATGCCTGTTGTAGTCCATAAGTAACTCCCCCAAAATCGCACTCACTGCGAACTCTTCCTATGTATTACGATATAGAAAGAGTTCGGTGCGCCGCACCGTGCGGCGCAATTCAAAATCCCGCTCCTGCCCGTGCGGGTGCTGCGCATTCCGCACAGGCCGGAGTGGGAGAAACTGAATCGAGAAAACAGCGCTGGCGGCGCCACAGGCCCCGCCGAGATCAGGCCGTGTACCAGATCGGCAACTTGTTTATTCGGTAATCAAAGAAACCTATGCGGGGCCGCTGGAGGCCACCAGCAAGGCCGCCGAGACAGACAGCAAGACGGACAGCTTGTCCCCGTGCCCCCGGTATCCATGCGAACCGTGCAAAGCACTCTCGCATATCCTCACTACGGTCATTCAATACCAAGAACCGGAATCTTGCGTAAAACCCACATGACCCCCGCATAGACGTGTTCAAAGTTGACCACCAACAGCACCAACGGCAGGAGCACCTTCACCAGTCCCAGCGGGACGAAAAATCCGATCAGGGAGCAGTTATCAAAGACCAGCTTAAAAAAGCTGTTCAGAGCGTTTACAACCTCAGCTGGCATATCCGGTAGAACGTCCAGCACGTTCAAAATAGCGTTCAGCACCTTGATACCGAGATTCCCCAAAGCTTCAATCAACATCAGTGACTTTGCACCTCCCTCAGTTTTCGGATACACAGGTGGAGGAACCCCACGATCAGAGCGGCAGACGCCACCGTCCGATAGACCTGATAAACAGCCTGCATCTCCGTCCCGGCAATAGCGGACTTCAAGTTATATTCACCCTTTGCGATCACAACATGATCTTGCCACTTCACATCATTCCACCGCAAGATCGGCTCCTGTTCATCCAGCGTGGCCACCGTGCCGACAAAATCGCCCAGGACAGAGAACGGATAAGTCAGCAAGCCAAAGCGCCCTTGATAAGCGCCGGTGAGGCCGGAGACGAATTCGGCAGCGTAACCCTCGTGCGGAATGAAAAGGTCTTTGATCGCCTCAGCAATACGCCCCGGCAGGTCAATGATCCCCTGATAGATTTTTTCAATCGTACCTTTCCAGCCAATATCCGTGGCGGGAACATCTGGAGCAGCTTCCCCCTCCAGACTTGCAGAAGAATCCAAATCATTTGCGGCCAGCTTGTCCAAAATCTGCTGGAGCAGGTCATTGATAGACGATAAATCGCCGTTAATGTTGGGATAGGCCACAACCGTAGGCTTTTCGCCTTTATCGTCATAAGTAGGAGAGAGGGCACCGGGCTGAGTAGCGAAACCAGCAGAAGAAACGCCATCACTTTTGGCTAAAGAGAAATCCCAAAAGAAAGTAGCTGATGAAAAGTAATTTTGAGCACCAACTTTTATTTCAAACTTATATTTTTCGCCCTTTACAAAATTCAACTCCATACTTCCAGAGCACGAGCCAGGACGAGCACCATAGAAACCACCGATATAAGCTTCATTATCGCACAACTTACCCTTATAGTAGAAAGTATTACTATCAGCAGAATCAGTCTTACTAACTTCAACATTCACAAAGCCAAGTCCATAGCTGGAACTATCACCGAAAGGCTTCTCAGAAGTACCCCCAACAAAAGAAATTTTATACTTACCAGTATCAGGAGCAACAAAAGTAGGCGTATAGAATTGTAAAAAAGCATAACCAAGAGAACCCGAAGAAGATTTGTTAACTATGGATAATTTATTCCTACCAAAATTATAATTATAATAATCACTGAAAGATTTATCAGAAGCGACATTATAACCATCAACACCAGTCAAATGAGTAGCGCCATTATAAACAGGCTTACTCTCACCACCGGAAGCAAGGCCGACCTTCTCCGCAAACCAGTGCGTAAATTCGCCCATTTTCTTGGCAGCAGCCGGAGGAATCACCACACTCGGGAAAGGCATGGTAGTAGGGTGAGTGATTTTTGACCAACTCAGGGCCTTAATAAATTCCGATGCACCATCATAGCCAAGCCAGTGCCAGAAGGACTTAGAAGCCGAATCTTTCCATTCCGTGAAATCACGCAAATAAGGCTCAATTGCCTCAGCCCAAGACGAGGAATTCATACCAGTGCCGTTGAACGTGATACCAGCGCTTTGCATGAAAGACCAGAGCACCGAGGTAGCAAGCGAAGCCTCAGTTACAATTGCCTTTGCTTCTGGCGGACGATATGTAAAAAGGCCCACCGTCAAAGACAAACAGCAGGCCAAAGAGAGAATACGTTTCAACATATTACTTCCTCCAAAATAGAGAATAGAGCAGCCAGGCAGACAGTACCACGCCAACAGCAAAAACGGCCTGCTGGACACCGAGAAGCGACGCCTGGAGGCGGTCTAAATACGGGGACAATTCGTCAATCGTCATACCGATATAGGTTACAGCCGTAGATTCATCCATCAGAACCGCACACGCTCCTTTCCAAAAGCCATGCTCAGGAACCCGTTGAACAGTCTGCTTGCGAGGCCCAGCACGATCACAATGGGAGCCGAGACGCCCATGAAGGACACCACCACATCCACAACCGCTTGATAATCCATTTACTTTTCCTCCTTGTCTTTGATCTGCTTTTCCGCTCCAACAAACTTGCCACGCTCAATCACGCGCGAAGTATCGTACCGCTCATACATGGCAGGGGAGTGGAACCAGACAAATTTATCTTTGACTTCACCGGAGATATTCGTACCGGTGCTATCATCACTTTCCAGACTGTCACGATCCAGCAGAGCGTTTATCTGAATGCAACCGAAATAGTTTTTGCAGAGCATGACAGACGAGAATTGTTCCCGGAGCGGCTTTGCCATACGTCCGAACACCTGTGAAGTCGCAATGATATGTTTCCGCTGCTTCCTCTGCTGGGAGATCTGTGTGATGACTTCAATGTTGATATTCTTGCTTTCCAGAGAATTCATATAAAGCTGGATCTCATCCACGAGGAAAATCACGCCGAACTCACCGTTAGAATACCGCTTGAAATCATCGTTATCGCAGAATTCAAAGACCCTGTTTTCCCGTAAGTAACGTTCCTCAAAGGGCTTTAGCGCCTCTTCAGACAAATCAATCTCACCGTCAGCGCTAATCAGGCCGCTTTTGTCCTGCTGGCAGAACCAGCTATAAAACGTCACAATGGGATAATCCGCAAGGGCCACGTTCGTTACCAGCTTTGAATGTGGATAAGCCTCCATCAGCTTATACACATAATTCACCGCCGAGAGCGTCTTACCCGTTCCCTGACCGCCGACAAAGATCGCGAGGCCGTCCGGGTCGAAGTAGTCAGGGTGCCGCTGCCTAAAATCGTGTTTATACCGGAGCCAGTCACGGAGCATCAGCGGATTCTTACTTTCACGGCACAATTCTTTTTCTAACATCAAATCACCTCACCAGATTAAAAGACGGCCGGCGCAATAACGCCGACCGTCCGCCGAAAGGATCACACGGTAATCTTGCCCTTCTTCAGAGCGCCGCTGAAGGCACGGATAGCCTTGCGAGCACCGAACCACGCCAGCGCCAGCGGAATACCGGCACCGACACAGGTACCGATCAGCGTCAGCACATCCTTAGCAGTGACAGCGCCAGTCAGAGTAGAAACCAAGCTGGCCACGTCAAAAGCAATAGCAGTAGCTTCCTGAATCGTATCCTCCTATCAAATTATTTGTACGTGGTGCACCACGTTGGTTGCCGGTGATGGATTCGAACCACCATCTCAAGGTTCAGAGCCTCGTGTGCTGCCATTACACCAACCGACGATATTAGCAACAGAATGTCCGAGAGAAAAAGTCACAGACAGCCAGAACACCCAGCGCAAGAAAGGGGAGTAGGAGGAGTACGGCAGCGCCGAGAGCCAACGCAAAACGTTTGATACGCATACCGTACACCTCCTTATGGATCAACTGCGGAATGGTATGCCGTGTTCCCGCAATACATCTTGAAGCCGCAAGTTTACCTCGCATTCACGTGCATAGAGAGACTGGAGCCGAATACATTCCGTGCGGAGCCGTTCAACATCTTTTTCAAGAGCGGTCAAATCATCCGTTTTGGCTACCAGCACCTCAATACGGGGACGGCGTAACCATTCACACAGAGACCTTGACAGGCTCAACACTTTCCACCTGGCCGAAGCGGTTATAGGTGAATGCTACCACGTCACCGACCTTCAAAGCCTTCTCCGGCATATTCTCCGGACGAATCCAGAAAGAGCAGCAGGCGTCACCGATCAGCTCCTTAGGCTTTTCCTCAAACACCTGCGTGGTATACAGGTTATAACCCTCCGTGGGCTTACCAGTGCGCTTGGAGACGTAGGACTTGTGCTCCGTGCCGATCACCTTGAAAACTTCTTTTGCCATAATTATTACCTCCACTAAATTCATTTTTGAAGTAAACCTTAAAGGGCTTATTTCATTCAAAGGATACACCCCATAAGGTTTAAAGTCAAGTGAAGCCTTATAGGGTGTAATATAATCAGCACAACGCACAACAAAAGGGGAGTATGGTTTATGCAATATTATGACAGATTGAAAGCGTTGCGTGATGACAAAGACCTAAGCCAAGTCGAAGTTGCCTCTATCCTCAAAACAACTCAGCAACAAGTCTACAAGTACGAAAAAGGCATACAAGAAATGACTGTAAGCCGCTTAAAGATTCTATGCGAGTTCTACGGAGTATCAGCAGATTACATTTTAGGATTACCGAAGGGCTTACAGTGGCCGAGGTAAGCTGTAAAGGCGAAAACTTGACAAAGCGCCGAACTTGCCCTAAAATCTCCAAAGAGAGACCAAGAGGAAGGAGGTTTTTGCGGGATACAGTAAATTGAACAAAATAAAAATTTTGTTCAATTTGGGGGAGACGTTTTCAGCCTCCCTCGACATTTGACCGCTTTTTAGCGCAAATATCCCGCCAGCCTGCTATGTCTGATTATCGTACCGAAGCACCGGAGATCCTGCGGGATTTCCTTTCTTATCACGAGACCATCAAGGCTCATTCCCAGCGCACCGTAGATGAATACTACCTGGATCTGCGAAATTTCTTCCGCTATATGAAACAGATCCGTGATCCCGATCTGGCTGACAAGTCTCTAGATGAGATCAGTATTATGGACGTAGATCTGGAATTTGTCGGCAGCATCAAGCTGTCGGACATTTACAGCTATATGACCTACCTCAGCCGGGATCGGGTCCGGTTTCAGAACAGCTCCCATTCGGACTACGGCCTGAACGCCGCGTCCCGTGCCAGAAAAATCGCCACGATCCGCTCCTTTTACAATTACCTGACCAACAAGGCCCATCTACTTCGTGAAAATCCTGTCAAAGATATCGACGCGCCCAAGCTGAAAAAGGAATTGCCACGCTATTTGACATTGGAGCAAAGCAAGGATCTGCTCAGCGCCGTGGACGGTAAAAATCAGGAGCGCGATTACGCCATCCTGACCCTGTTCCTCAACTGCGGACTCCGGATCTCCGAGCTGGTAGGATTGAATTTGCAGGACATTCAGGATGAGACCATGCGCATTCTGGGCAAGGGCAACAAAGTTCGTATTCTTTACCTCAATGACGCCTGCCAAGCGGCGCTGAACCGCTATCTGGCGGTCCGGCGGCCCATCACCGGACGGGACGCCAACGCACTGTTCCTGTCCTCTCAGAACGAGCGGATCAGCCGGTCCACCGTTCATTCCATGGTGAAAAAGCGGCTTTTAGAGGCCGGTTTGGACGCCACCCAGTATTCTTCTCATAAGCTGCGGCACACGGCGGCAACGCTGATGCTGCAAAACGGCGTGGATGTCCGGGCGGTCCAAGAGGTTTTGGGACATGACCACCTGAATACCACGGAGATCTACACCCATATTGATAATGAAGCTCTGCGTGTCGCTGCGAAGGCAAATCCTCTGTCCAAGGTGGAGATCCCCAAGCGGAAATAAACAATATCGAAATATGAAAAGGAGAAGGACGGAAACGTCCTTCTCCCCTTTTTTCTTCGATCACAAAAATGCGGAATCCTCTGCACTGCGGTTGCCGATCAGCAGCATATTCAGCTTCCCCCACCGCCGGATCTCCTGTTTGGAGAACAACAGCCGTTGGCGCAGGCTCTCGTCCAGTTCCTGCGGATTCAGCGTCACCAGACAGCGAAAGGCGCAGGGCATCAGGTCCGCGCTGGAAATGCCGCAGAGAAGCCCATCGGTATAGTCCCGCATCTCCAACGGATTGAAAATATACAGCAGGTCTTCCTCCAGCGGATTGAGCTGGTTGAAAAAGGTAAACCGGATCAGCATATCGCTGTAAACAACGTTGCCCGTATAATAGGATTCATTACTGCATCCGTTGCCGGAAACAGAGCAGAGCGTAAAGCTCGCCACATAGGTGCCGGGCCGCTCCGCGTGCTCGTGAATGTCGATCACACCGTCCTTCAAACGGTGATAGCGGCCGTCATAAAAATAGAAATACAGCCGCTTCGCCTGAAAGAACGGACTTCGCTGCAACGTCCCCACCGTGGGCGGCGTGTACGGCGGAAGAGGCGGCTGATAGCTGGCCAACTGCCCGAAGGAGATCTGCAGCGCCTGACTGATCTCATATAAAGTGGCGATATCAATGGAGATCTCTCCGTTTTCATATTTACAGACCGTGGCACGGCTCTTGTGGATGACATCCGCCAACTGCTGCAGCGTCATGCCGTTGGCTTTGCGGTATTTGCGGATCTGACCGCCGATATAGATATTGATCTCGTTCATACAACTTGTTTCCTTAAAATATCCATTTTATGTTTCTCGTTTGGGTGTACCGAATTTTGAGGTCATTATCCATTAGTATATATCATTTCAAGAAATTTTTCAAAAAAATATTTCTTTTCAAGAAACTTCTGCTGTTTGCTTTTTTCCGCAGCCTGATAGAATGTTCTCTCGTTGAAGACAAAAAGATAGAAATGAGTGTGCAATATGAAAAACAAACACAGTGGTTTCAGCGGCTCTCTGGGCTTCGTTCTGGCGGCCGCAGGCAGTGCCGTAGGCGTCGGCAATATCTGGCGCTTCCCCTATCTCTGCGCCAAGGACGGCGGCGGCCTGTTCCTGTTGGTGTATCTGGTGCTGGTGCTGACCTTCGGCTTCACACTGCTGACCACGGACGTGGCCATCGGCCGCCGGACCAAGCAGAACGCACTGAACGCCTTCGGGACTCTGCATAAGAAGTGGCGTTTTCTGGGTTATCTGACCTTCCTGGTTCCCACCCTCATCATGACCTACTACTCCGTCATCGGCGGCTGGATCGCTAAGTATTTCGCGGTCTATCTGGTCTCTGACGGAACACAGGTAGCTCAGGATGGTTTCTTTACCTCCTTCATCACCTCTCAGGTCTCTCCGATTGTCTTTATGCTGCTGTTTCTGGCACTGACTGCGTGGCCAGCGGACCCAGCCTGACCTTCATCAGCCTGCCCCGGGTGTTCGCCTCCATGGGCGGCGTGGGGCGCATCGTCGGCATCGTGTTCTTTCTGGCCCTTGGCTTCGCGGCGCTGACCAGCTGTGTATCCGTCATGGAGACTCTGGTGGCCAACTGCATGGAGATCTTCCACAAGAGCCGCAAGGAGATGTGCGCCATGGTGGGTGTCTACTCTCTGGTGACCGCCATTCTCATCTGTCTGGGCTATAACGTGTTCTACTTCGAGCTGACCCTGCCCAACGGCAGCGCCGCTCAGCTTCTGGATGTGATGGACTACATCAGCAACAGTTTCCTGATGCCCTTCATCAGCCTCCTCACCAGCATCCTGATTGGCTGGGTCATCGGCCCCAAGTGGGTCATCGACGAGGTGGAGAAAAACGGCGAGCATTTCGGCCGGGCCAAGCTGTATAGCGTGATGATGCGCTATGTGGTGCCCGTAGTCATGCTGATCCTGTTCCTGACCTCCACCGGCTTCTGGAACCTTTTGTTCCGGCATTGATCTAACTCCATCAAACAAAAAAGCGGGAGCCTTTCGGCTCCCGCTTTTTTGATAATTCGGTAACTTACCGCTTGTTGGACTTTCTCCAGATGTGCATCGCCTCGGCAGACTTGATCAGCTCGTCCCGGAAATCGGGGTGTGCAATGCCGATCAGGGCCTCGGAACGCTCCCAAGTGGACATGCCCTTCAGGTTCACCATGCCGTACTCGGTGACGATGTAGTGTGCGCAGGACCGGGGATCGGTGACGATGGAGCCGTTGGTCAGGGTGGGAACAATACGGCTCTTCACGGTGCCGTCCTTGGCCGTCATGGTGGAGGACATGCAGATGAAGCTCTTACCGCCCTTGGAGAGGTAGGCGCCCATCACGAAGTCCAGCTGGCCGCCGGTGCCGGAAATGTGCTTAATGCCGGCAGACTCGGCGTTGACCTGACCAAAGAGGTCCATATCCACGGCGTTGTTGATGGAGATAAAGTTATCCAACTTGGCGATGATCTGAACATCGTTGGTGTAATCCACAGGTGCGGCCATCACATCGGGGTTCTCCTTGATGTAGTCATACAGCTTCTGGGTGCCGGCAGCAAAGGCATAGACCTGACGGCCTCTGTCCACGTTCTTGTTGCGGCCGGTGATCTTGCCAGCCTTGGCAATATCCACGAAAGCGTCCACGTACATCTCGGTGTGCACGCCCAGATCCTTCAGGTCGGACTCCGCGATCAGGGAGCCAACGGTATTGGGCATACCGCCGATGCCCAGCTGCAGGCAGGCGCCGTTGGGGATCTCCTTCACGATCATCTCGGCAACCTTGCGGTCCACATCGGTGGGAGGAGCGCCGGCGCCCATGGCGGCCACGGCGGGGTTCTCGCCTTCCACGACCATGTCAACATCGCGGATGTTGATCTCGGTGCCGGTCAGGCCGTAGACCCAAGGCATATTCTGGTTGACTTCCACGATGATCTTCTTGGCATGCTCCAGCATATCGCCAATGTGGGAAGCAGAAACAGCGAAGCTGAAGTTGCCGTGGGCGTCCATGGGAGTCACCTGGATCATAGCCACATCCGTGGTGGCGTTGCCGTCCCGATAGAAACGGGGCAGCTCAGAATAGCGCATGGGGCCGAAATAGCCCATGCCCTTGCCGATGATCTTGCGGTCCATGCCGCTGCAGTGCCAGGAGTTCCAGGTGAAGTGGTCACCAGCGTCATCCGCCTTGCACACCTCGGGCATCCACATGGTCACGCCGCCGTGGATCTTCACGTCAAACAGCTCGTCCTTCCGGGCAGCCAGAGCCTTGTCCAGAGCGACAGGCTGATTGCAGCACCAACCGTAATCCACCCAGTCACCGGACTTGACAATCTTCACCGCTTCCTCAGCGGTAGTCAGCTTCTGCTGATACAGTTCCTGAACATTCATCGTCTTTTACCTCCATATTTATTCTGCGTATCCGCAAAGTTTTCCTTGTATCGTTAAAATCTTATCATATTCGGTCCGGCAATGCAAGCAAAACGTGAAAAAAATCACAATAATTCAAATCACACGCCAATTAGCACGTCTGCTCATAACCAAATACGCGCTCCCCCTCCCGTTCTCACCACGCCTCAACCTCTTGAAACTGCTGGTTTTGAAGCCATTGCAAGCGCAAAATCAATATGGAACGGAAAAAAAGGAGCAGACCGGTCGGTCTGCTCCTTTTTTCAGTCGAAATTACTCCTCAACAGGAGCGTCCTCCTCGTCAGCGGCAGGAGCCAGCAGAGCGCGGATGGACAGGGAGATCTTCTGCTTCTCCTCGTCGATCGCAGTGATCTTAGCCTCAACGGTCTGGCCCTCGGAGAGAACGTCCTCGGGCTTCTCGATGCGGCGGTCAGCGATCTGAGAAATGTGGATCAGGCCGTCCACGCCGGGAACCACCTCAGCGAAAGCGCCGAAGGGCATCAGCTTAACGATACGAACCTCAGCGGTGTCGCCCACGCCGTACTTGTTCATGAACACCTGCCAGGGATCCACGCTGTGGTCCTTGGCGCCCAGGGAGATCTTGTGCTTCTCGGGGTCGAAGGAGATGACGTACACATCCATGGTGTCGCCAACCTTGCAGATCTCGGCGGGGTTCTTGATGCGGCTCCAGGACAGCTCGGAGATGTGGACCATGCCGTCCACGCCGCCGATGTCCACGAACACGCCGTAGCTGGTCATGGACTTCACGGTGCCGGTGTAGTGCTTGCCAACCTCGATGGTGCTCCACACGGCCTCCTGAGCGGCCTTGCGGGCCTCGTCAGTGACGCTGCGGATGGAGCCCACCACGCGGCGGCGGGCACGGTTGACTTCGGTAATGCGGAGCTGGACCTTCTGACCCTTCATGGCAGACAGATCAGCGCCGCGGGGCTGGCCGCTCTGAGAAGCGGGAACGAACACGCGGATGCCCTTGACGGAAACCACGATGCCGCCCTTGTTCTCCTCGGTGACAGTGCCTTCCAGCACGGTCTTCTCCTCAACGGCAGTCTCAATGTTCTCCCAGATCTTCACAGCGTCCAGACGCTTCTTGGACAGCTCGGCATAGCCTTCCACATCGTTGACGCGGACAACATAGGTCTCGACCTCGTCGCCCACCTTCACGATATCCTCGGGCTTCGCGCTGGGATCGTCGCTCAGCTCGCTGAGCTTGATGTAAGCATACTGCTTAGCGCCAACATCCACCTGAACCTCGGTGGGGGTGATGGCGGTGACAATACCGGTTACCTTCTCTCCTGTATTTAAAGTTTTGAAAGACTGATTCAGCAGTTCCTCAAAGGACTCTTCCATGGTCTCGGTGCTCTTGATTTCTTCGCTCATCGTTGTTTTTACCTCCTTAATGATGCCCGCGGGTGTGGATGCGCCGGCCGTCAGCCCGGCAACACGGCAGCCTGCAAAATCTGTAGCGGAAAGCTCGTCCGCCCCTTCGATGGAAAGGACATGAGAACAGTTCTGCCGGCAGATCTCTGCCAGATGCTTCGTATTGGCGCTCTTACGGTCGCCAACCACCACCATCACGTCTACCTGCGCAGCGATCTCCGCCGCTTCGTTCTGACGTTTACGCGTAGCATAACATATTGTATCAAAGATTTTTACGTTTGTACATTCTTTTTTTAGGATTTTGCAGGAACTTTCAAAAAGTTCACGAATACAGGTGGTCTGCGCCACGATGCTCACGGGCATTTCCGGCTGAAAATCGCCGTTTTTGACCCATTCCGCCACAGCCTCCGGCCCTTGGAACACCAGCGGATGAACGCACCAGCTGGCAAGTCCCATGACCTCCGGATGGTGCGGCTCTCCGATGATGACCACCTGCCGTCCCTCCTGCTCCGCCTGGGACACCAGCTCCTGAATGTGGACCACGTTGGGACAGGTGGCGTTCACGCAGCGGACGCCCCGGGCCGCCAATCCGTCCAGTACGCTTTTCAGTTCTCCGTGAGACCGGATCACCACCGTATCCCCTGCCCCCAGCGCTTCAGGACGGTCCGTTTTCCGGATGCCCCGGGCCGCCAGGTCATTGACCACATGGGTATTATGGATGAGGTCTCCCAGCATCCAGCAGCCCTTGGTCTCCTCCGCTGTTTTCTGGGCCAGCTCCACGGCCCGCTTCACGCCGTAGCAAAAGCCGGCGCTTTCCGCTAAGATCACTTGCACAGCGGCGCACCTCCTACCTGCTGCCCGCCCAGAGCGTAAATCTCCCGGAGAAGATCATCCGCGATCTTCTGCATTTCCTCAGCGGTCCCCCGGCGGCCGGTGTATACCGGCGTATAGGGCTGGCCGATGATGATGCGTGTCCGGCGGAAGGTCCGCTTTTCTCCGTCCACAAACACCGGCACTAAAATCGCGCCGGTACGGACACCGATCACCGCCGCGCCGCTGTGGGCGTGGGCCGGCAGGCCGTCCGCCTTGCCGATGCCGTTTCGGACGGTGGTGCCCTCCGGGAAGATCAGCAGATTTTGACCGCTCTGAATGGTCTGGATGGCGGTTTTCACCGCTTGAATGTCCGCACCGCCCCGGTTCACGGGGAATGCGCCCCCCACCCGGATGACCCATGCCAGAATGGGATTCTGGAACAGTTCCTCCTTGCCCATGACACGGAGCCGGTAATCCATGGGCAGCGCCGTGGCCAGCACCAGAGGGTCCCAGTTGCTGGCATGATTCGCCACCAGCAGCGCGCCGTGGCTGGGCAGGTTTTCCAAGCCCTGAACCGTGACCGGATGCAGCAGACGGCAGATCCACTTGGCAACCGTGAAGATCAGAGGAAAAAACGGTCCAAAGGGCTGTGTTGTACGGGTCTCGTTCATCGGCTCGTCCTCTCGCGGATGATCCGGAGGATCGCTTCCTCACTCTGTTGGAAGTCCAGCTCCGTGGTATCCAGCAAAACGGCGTCCTCCGCCTGCTTCAAGGGTGCCGCTGCCCGGTGGGAATCGTTAAAGTCCCGCTGGCGCATTTCCTCCAGCACCTTTTCGTAGCTTTCCGGCGTTCCCCGCTGCTCCAGTTCCCGGAAGCGGCGCATGGCCCGTTCCTCCACAGAGGCCGTCAGGAAGATCTTCACCGTGGCGTCCGGCAGGACCACGGTCCCGATGTCCCGGCCGTCCATCACCACGTTGTTTTCCCGGGCCAGCTTCCGCTGCATTTCCAGCAGGTGCGCCCGCACCGCCGGATGAGCGGAAACAGCGGAGGCATACAGGGAGATCTCCGGCAGACGGATCTGGTCCGTCACATCCGTACCGTTCAGCGTCATGTGCTGCAAGCCGTCCTCTCCGTAATGCAGGCCGATCTCCAGCTCCGGCAGCAGCGCGGCAGCAGCCTCACCGTCCTTGGGGTCCACGCCCTTGGAAAAGGCGGCATAGCCAATGGTGCGGTAAATGGCGCCGGTATCTACATATAAATAGCCCAGAGTTTTGGAAACGCTTTTCGCCAGCGTGCTCTTTCCGGCACCGGAGGGGCCGTCAATGGCAATACTGATGGTTTTCAATGCTGTTCTCTCCTTCTTATTCCTTCTCATTCGCGGCGGACTGTCCCGCCAGACGGCCGGTGGCCCAGGCGATCTGTAAGTTAAAGCCGCCGGTATAGGCGTCCGTGTCCAGTAGTTCTCCCGCGAAATACAGATTTTTTACAAGCTTGGACTCCATGGTTTTGGGGTCTACCTCCCCCACCTTCACCCCGCCGGAGGTGACGATGGCATCCTCCACAGGACACGGCCCGGAGACCTCCACAGGAAAATGCTTCAAAACCCGCAGCAGGCTTTGCCGCTGCTCCCGGGTCAGGTCATGGACCTTCTGCCGTCCGGGGATGCCGGACAGCTCAATGACCACCGGGATCAACTTCTGAGGCAGCAGATCATCCAGTCCGTTCTGGAAATCGTGGTTGGCGTATTTGGCAAAATCCGCCAGCAGCCGCTTGTCCAACTGTTGCTCATCCAGCGCGGGTTTCAGGTCGATCTCCAGCCGGTAACGCTTTTTGGTAAAATGCCGCATGTGGGCAGAGGCCGACAGCACCAGCGGACCGCTGACGCCGAAGTGTGTAAACAGCAGCTCGCCGAAATCCGTATAGATCTTCTTATCGTTTTCAAAGGCCGTCAGACTCACGTTCCGCAGACTCAAGCCCTGCAAGCGGACACAAGGGATCCCCGCCGCGATGATCCCCTGCAAGGGCACCAGAGACCCCTGCAGCGGCGTGACGGTGTGCCCCGCCTCAGCCGCCATCCGGTGACCGTCTCCGGTGGAGCCGGTGGCCGGATAGCTGACGCCGCCGGTGGCCAGCACCACCGCCTCGGCAGGGTAGTGTCCCCGCTCCCCAACAACGCCGCAGACCGCGCCGTCCTCAATCTCCAAGGCCGACGCCCGGTCCCGGAGGACCTGCACCTTCAGGGCCTTCAGCCGCCGTTCCAGCGCGGCGCTGATGTCAAACGCGCTGTCGCTGACGGGAAACACCCGGTTTCCCCGCTCGGTTTTCAGAGGAACGCCCAGCTTCTCAAAAAAGCCCATCACATCTGCGCTATTGAAGCGGTTAAAGGCGCTGTAAAGGAACTTTCCATTACGAGGAATATTAGCCAACAGCCCCTCGATATCCGTGTTGTTGGTCACGTTGCACCGGCCCTTGCCGGTGATATTCAATTTTTTCCCCAACCGTTCGTTGGGTTCCAGCAGCGTGACTCGCGCCCCCTGCTCCGCCGCCGAAACAGCGGCCATCATCCCGGCGGCGCCTCCGCCGATCACTACGATCTTTTTACTCATCATCCGCACCGCCGAATACATCGTACTGATCCCACAGCCGTTCCAGCGTGGTAAAGGTCTCCGTCACATCCGTGCCCATCTTGGTGGCGATCCCCACCAGCAGGGCATTGATGAGAGACATAGGCGCCGTCATGGAATCGATAAAGGACAGCATCTCGCTGGGAGCCAGCAGCGCCGCGCTGGACAGCTGGGCCACCGGAGACTGCTTCTGATCCGTGATGGCAATGATCTCCGCTCCACGGGACCGGGCAAAGCGGGCCGCGTTGATGGTGTCCTTGGAATACCGGGGGAAACTGAACGCGATCATCACGTCCCCCTCTCCGCTGCGGAACAGCTGCTCAAAGATCTCACCGGCGGCGCTGGCCTGCACCAGCGTCACGTTTTCAAAGATCATCTGCATGTAAAAATACAGGTAGCCCGCCAGATGGGTAGAGGACCGCGCGCCTAAAATATAGATATGCCGGGCATGGACGATCTTCTCCACAGCCGTCTGAAAGGTGTCCCGGTCCTCGTCCATGGAGATCTGCCGCAGATTTTCAATATCCGCCTGCAATACGCTGCTGAGCACGTCCCGGTCATAGATATTCTCCGCCGCCTGGATGCGCTGTGTCGAGGTCAGACGGTTCCGGGCCATCTCCTGTAATGCCTTCTGCATGGAGGGATAGCCGTCAAAGCCCAGCTCCGCGGCAAAGCGGACCACCGTGGATTCGCTGACCTCCGTCAGCTTTCCCAGCTTGCTGGCCGTCATGAACGCCGCCTGATCATAATGGTCCAGAATATAGCGTCCAATTCGTTTTTGCCCCTTTGAAAAGGTGGAAAGGTTGTCCTCAATCGTATGTAACACACTTTTTGCCATGATTTTCTTCCTCCGGCGGCACACAACGCCGCGTTTGATTCCGGGGCCTATTCTACCATACTTTCCGCCGGATTGAAACTGATTTCTTCCCTTTTTCCCCTGCGTTTTTCATAAAAAATAGCCGCAATGCGGCTATTTCAAGGATGCGGCAAAACCTGACGCTTTCTTCGGAAAGCGGTCATTCCTCTTCCAGTCCGGCGATCTCCTCCGCCGTTAAGTACCGCCACTGCCCCAGCGGCAGCGCCCCAAGCTCCAGACAATGCTCCCGCACCCGCTGGAGCCGCAGGACCTCCAGCCCGCACTGGGCGCACATCCGCCGGATCTGGCGGTTCCGTCCCTCGTGGATGGTCACGCTCAGCTCTGCCCGGTTTCCCTTCCGGCTCAGTTCACGCACTTCCGCGGGGCGGATGGGCAGACCCACCACGTCCCGGACGCGGCTCAGCCGTTCTGCCGCGTGTTCCACAGGCCCGGACACCGTCACCCGATACTCCTTGGACACCTCATGGCTGGGGTGCAGCAGCCGGTGGGTCAGGGCTCCGTCATTGGTCAGCAGAAGCAGCCCCTCCGAATCCCGATCCAGCCGGCCCACGGGATAAACCCTCGTGGAAACGCCGGTCAGCAGGTCCATCACCGTTTTCCGGCCCTGCTCGTCAGACACGGTGGTCACATAGCCTCTGGGCTTATTCAGCATCAGGTACACTGCCTCCGGTTCCCGTCCCAGAGGAACGCCGTCCACCCGGATGTCATCCGTCTCCGGGTCGGCCTGCTGGCCCAACAGGGCGGTCTCTCCGTTGACGGTGACCCGTCCGGCGGTGATATACCCCTCTGCTGCCCGGCGGGAACAGACCCCGGCAGCAGACAGCAATTTTTGCAATCGTTCTTTCATTCTGATCCCTGATCCCGTCTTACGGCGGGTCATTCATCCTTCAATTCCAATTTCAGTCCGGCCAATGCGGAGGACACCTTGGGCATCACTGTCCGTCCTGCCACCAGCGGCACCCGGCCAATCTCTGTTCCGTTCAGGCAGAACACCGCCGCCCCCACGGTTTTTCCGGCGGAGACCGGCGCCCGCAGCGGCTCGTCCAAGCAGATCCGCGTGGTCAGCCGTTCCGTTTCCGCCGCAGGGTAGCAAAAGCCCGCTCCCGCGATCAACGGCACCGTAGAGCTTACGCCGCCGCTGACGGACGCCTGCGTCAAAGCCTGTCCCCGGACGGCACAGGTCCGGGCGGGGTAGGCGGAAAAGCCGTATTCATACAGCGCTTGATGGTCCGCCCAGTCATTGCCGTCCTGCAAGGTCACAGCAATGAGCCGCTGGCCATTTTTCTCCGCACAGCTCACCAGCGTCCGGCCCGCCGCCTTCGTATATCCCGTTTTCAGGCCCAGACAGCCATCTACATAATGCAGCAGCTTGTTGTGGTTCGTCATGGTCCGTCCCCCGATGGTGACAGACCGTGTGGAGACGATCCGCATCAGGGTCTCGTTTTCCAGCGCGGCCCGGGCCAGCTTCGCCATGTCCCGTGCAGTGGAATAGTGCTGCTCGTCATCCAGACCGTTGGGGTTGGCGAAGGAGGAATGCTCCATCCCCAGCTCCCGGGCCTTTTCGTTCATCAGGGCTACAAAGCCCTTGACGCTGCCGCCCACATGCTGGGCCACCGCCACCGCCGCATCGTTTCCGGAGCACAGCAGCACCCCGTATAACAGCGTTTCCAGCGTCAGGGTCTCCCCCTCCGTAAGGTACATGGCGGAGCCTTCCGTATACGCCGCCTCCCGGCTGACCTTCACGCTGTCGTGGAGATCTCCCTCCTCGATGGCCACCAGTGCCGTCAGGATCTTGGTGGTGCTGGCGATGAGCATTTTCCGGTCGGCGTTGTGCTCATAGAGCACCCGCCCGCTGTCCGCGTCCATTAAAATCGCAGAGGCAGCAGAGGTCTCCATAGCCAAAATTCGACAAGGAAATATACTATACAGACACAGTGCCGCAAGGGTGCAGCAAAGAAACCGCCGGTTCAAAAGGCATCACGCTCCAAAGCTGAGATGTCTTTAGTATACCCAGATCAAACCGTTTCGTCCCCGTCTTTTTTATCGAAAAATTTTCCGATCTTGTCTACAATATCCGGTGCCATATCCACAATGCGGTCCACGGTGGACACCGGCGGCACCGCCACGGGCATCACGCGGGTGGTTCCGTCCTTAATGACCAGAAAGGCCACCGGGTCGATCTTCACACCGGCGCCGCCGCCACCGCCGAAATTGTTCTGGCCCGGCTTGCCGTAATCCCCGCCGCCGCTGCCGAAGCCGAAGCTGACTCTGGAAATGGGGATCAAGGTCACACCGTCCGGCGTGGTGATGGGCGCGCCTACAATATTGTTGGCGTCCACCATCTCCCGAACCTTCTCCATCGTGGAATTCATCACATCACGCAGCGGGCTTTTCTTTTCCATGTCCATTCGATTCATCCTTTCCGACTGGTGCTTGTTTTTTCTTCTTCATATAGGCCAGAAGCCACCGCAGTCCGGGAATCGCCACGGTCATGCCGATCCGCAGCAGCGTACCGATCCGGGCGGAAAACCCGACGCTTCCCAGGATTTTTGTCTCTTCTGCGGTAAAATCAACATCCAGGTGGATATGCGGCCGGGGGATCACCAGCAGCTGTTCCAGCACCGGCATCCCGGTCCAGACGGCCCCGTGCAGCTCGCCGTATAGCTGCGCGGCGTCCGCAGGTTCCGCCTGTCCCCCTAAAATAACGGACACATCCAGCGGATCGATCCGTACGCCCCGGCGGGTACGGCGCAGCGCCTTTTTCAGCGGCGGCCACAGGGCCTTCCATGCGTCCCGGATGTCGCTGAGCGTGGGCTTCGGGAACGTCTTCTTCGGCTTCTTCTGCTTTTGCGTCTGCTTTTTCTGCGTTTCTTCCGGTTTTTTTTCGTTTTTCGGCGGTTTTTTCTTTTCCGGAAGCACCTGAAATTTCAAAAAACTAAATCGGGCACTGACCGACAGCTCCTCGCCGAACCGGATCAACACGCCCACCCGCGTCAGGCACAGCAGCAGGAGCACCAACAACAGGATGCCCAAGATCCACCATCCGATCACAGCCGCTGCCCCCTCTCCAAGCTTTTACACGTCCGCAGGTTCCCCGGCGTCGGTCTGTGCCGGCGCTTCCGTGTCCCCCATGGGATCTACCACCTCACCGGCTTCGTTCAACCGCATCTGCCCATCCTCGCCGATATCGTCCGGCAGCTCCGGCAGATCCTTCAGGCTGGACAGATGGAACGCCCGCAGGAACTGCTTGGTGGTGCGGTACTGCCGGGGCCGCCCCGGTACCTGTAACCGACCACATTCCTCGATCAGTCCCCGGTCCAGCAGCAGTCCCACGGTATAGGAGCTGTCCACGCCCCGGATCTGATCCACATAGGCCCGTGTGGTAGGCTGGTAGTAGGCAATAATGGTCAAAACCTCCAGCGCGGGCTGGCTGAGTTTGGCCTGCTTGCGGATCTCAAATGCCTTACGGATGGTCTCCGCGTAGTCCGGTGCGGAACAAAGCTGCCAGCTGTCATCGATTTTCAAAAGCCGGATGCCCCGGCGCTCGTAAGCGTAGTAGTCCATCAGTTTTTGAAGCAGCTGTTCCACCGTAGGCCGGTCAATATCCAGTGCCACGCAGATCCGATCCACCTGCACCGGTTCCCCGGAGGCGAACAGGATCGCCTCCAGCGCGGATTCAAGTTCCTTTCTATCCATGTCAGCCACGGTTCTCCTTAAAACGTCAGATTCTCAGGCACGTCATCGCGCTCCTGCCGGACGATACAGTCTGTCTCAGAGCCTGCCAGATGCAGTACACGCGCCTTGCACAGCTCCAGCACCGCCAAAAAGGTGGCCACCACCTCGCTGCGGCTCCGGCTGCCCCGGAACAGCAGCAAAAAGCGGGTGATGCCGCCCTCCTTCAGCTTTTGCAGAATGTCTCTCGCCTTGCTCTCCACGGGATACGGCTCATGCTGCACGATCTCCCGGAAGGCGGCTCGCGGGGGCGGCAGCTTCCGTTCCGCCCGGTTTTGGATCTCCGCCATGGCCAGCACCAGATCCGCCGGCTGATGGCTGTATTCAAACACCTTGCCCCGCTTCACCGGCTCCGGGTTCCGGGTCACGATGTTCCGGCCAAATTCTCCCATAGGCGCCAACCGCTGGGCCAGTGCCTTCACCCGGACGTAATTTTCGCTGCGCCGCCGTTCCTCCAAGGATTGAAGCAGCGCGTCCATCTCGCTTTTGGCCTCGTCATCCTCAATGGACAGCAGCATCCGGGTCTTGAGATACACCAGATGGGACGCCATGATGACAAATTCGCTGGCCACCTCCAGATCCATCCGCTGCCGATCCTCCAGCCATGCGATATACTGGCCGCAGATCAACGAGATGGAGATATCCTGGATCTCCAGCTTATTCTTCCCCAAAAGGAACAGGATCAGATCCAGCGGACCCTCAAAATCCTGCATCTCCTCAGACCGGGAGTGGACTACCTTTTCCAGTTTGAATACAGGACTTTCCAAAATCAGGACACCTCAAGCAAAAAAGATATGAAACAGCGCTTCGTACACGCCGTAGATCGCGTCTCCAAGAAAATTTCCGCCAAGGCCCAGCCAACTCAGCGCCAGCAGAACCAGAATACCGTACCGCTCATAGCGCATCAGCTGACCGTAGGCGCTGTTGGGCAAAAACATCGCCAGCACCTTGGACCCGTCCAGCGGCGGAATGGGGATCAGGTTGAAAAGCCCCATACCAACGGACATGGGGGCCACCGTAAACAGGCACCACTCAAAGAAAACATTCATGCCCTCGCTGTACGGCGCGTACAGGTAGATCACCTTGCCGATCCCCAGAAAAAGGACCGCCAAAAGCAGGTTGGACACCGGCCCCGCCAGGGCCGTGACCGCCATGCCCTGCTTGGGCTTGCGGAAATAATTGGGATTCACCGGCACGGGCTTGGCCCAACCGAAGCCCACCGTAAACATCAGCGCCAGACCCAGCCAGTCGATGTGGTGCAGCGGATTCAGGGACAGCCGGTGCATGGACTTCGCCGTGGGGTCTCCCAGCGCCAGCGCCGCCAGCCCGTGGCAGGTCTCGTGGACCGTCAGGCAGAGGAACACCGCCGCTACACGGAGCACCGCGTCAGTCAGCGAGGAAACATCCAGCGCCTGAAACAGATTTTGCAGATAATGCAGCATAAAACGCTCCAATGAAGTCAGATTCTCACCGTCTGGGCAGAACGCTCCAGATTCAAGTTATTATAGCAGTTTTTCCATAAAAATACAAGGGTCAAACCCCGGCAGCCCGACGGATGCAAAAGAACGGCGGCCCTTGCGGGCCGCCGCCGTTTGATTCAGTTTTCTTCCGCGTCCGTCCGGTCCACCTGCCGCAGCAGCTCCTCCGCGGATACGCCGAACAGCTTCGCCAGCGCCAGCAGATTGGAGGTGCTGGGGTCCGCCGTTCCGGTCTCCCACTTGCTCACCGCCTGACGGCTGACACCCAAGGACTCCGCCACGAACTCCTGAGTCATCTTGCACCGGACCCGGTGCTCCTTCAGGACCTCCCCCAGCGAGCGGCGGGTCTCCGCCTTCTCCTTTCGGACCTCCCCGGAGCGGTTGTACTTCCGCAGAGCCTTGACCCCCTGCACGGCGGCGTAGATCACAAACGCGAAGATAGCCAGCCGCACCAGTGTGACCACCAACAGTAAAATAAGTGATATTGACATATTGATATCCTCCTTTGCTCTCCGGTACCGCTTTCAGCACCATGGATCTGATGCCGTCATGCTACCAGACAAAGGCGGTTGCGGCCACCAAATATGGCGCAACTTTCCGTTGCGTGGCCTGCTTTTGCGCCTGAACAGGCTCAGTCCTGCGTCAGAACGCCGGTGAGGTCCAAGGGCTTGCCGTCGGCCCACAGGCGCTCCAGATCATAGAAGCTCCGGGCCTCGGCGCTGAACACATGGACGCAGATGCAGCCGTAATCCAGCAGCACCCAGGTACCGTCCCGGTAGCCCTCCCGGCGCAGGGGCTTCTCCCCCGCCTGCTCCTCCAGCAGCTTCTCCACAGAGCCGCACAGGGCGTTGATCTGGGTGTTGGAGCTGCCGGTGGCAATGACGAAATAATCCGCCAGGGTCGTAATGTCGGTGATCTCAATGGCGGAGATCTCCTTGCCCTTCTTCTCATCCAGGGCCTTGGCGGCCAGAATGGCCAGTTCCTTCGGTGTCATCATACTTTTAAAATCCTTTCTGAATGTCTTAGCCGCCCATCGGCAGCGGTTCTCCGGTCACAGGGTCCAATCCCTGATTCGCATCGGGCGTTGCAGGTTCCTCCGGCGGCACCACGATGATGCCGGGATCTTCCGGCTGGTCCGGTGTCTCCGGACTGCCAGTGCCCGTCTCTCCCCCGGTGGAGCCGGAGGGGTCTGTGGTCTCCGTCCCCGTCCCCGGCGTTTCCGGTGTGGCCGGGGTCTCCGGCGTGGGTTCAGACGGGGTCTCCGTTCCCGGCTCCGTCTCCTCCGGCGGTGTCACGATCTCCCCGGTGTCCGGGTCGATCAGGTTGCCGTTTTCGTCGGTGATAGAGTCCTTTTCCGGCTCATCCTTCTTGCCGCTGCCCATCAGAGTCGGCGGCACGGCGGCCTTGCTGTCCTCCACATGGCCGGTGGTGGAGCTGACGGAGCCGTCCTTATTGACGGACATGATGTCCAGGTCGCTCATGGTGGAGGGCTCCACAAAGGGGCTCAGCTCGTTGTTCACCAGCTCCAGCAGTTCCTGGGCGTTGGGCGTCACATAGGACTGGTAGCTGTGATACACCCGGCTCCAGCAGGACACGTTTTTATTGGGCATGGTCACAAAATTCACCTGGGCGGTGTCCAGCTTGGCGCCGCTGCTGTTCCCCAGGAATGCCTGCTTGGCGAACCAGAGCATATTTTGGAAACTGAGATCCGTCTCCACGTTCTCATTGAACACCTTGATAAACTCATTGACCTTCGCGATGTTTTTCAGGCTCATCAGCTGCTCGATCATGGCCTTCAGCAGCCCCTGCTGGGTCTTGATGCGGCCCAGGTCGCCGTCGGGATAGCCCAGCATCTTGCCGTTTTTGCGGTTGTCATGGCGGTAACGGAGTACCTGCATGGCGTCGTCGCCGCTGAGCAGCCGGTAGCCCTTGCTCTGGTGGATGGAAAGATCCTGATAGGGGTCCTCATAGTTCATGTCGCGGGGGACGTCAAAATACACGCCGTCCATGGCGTCCACGATCTTGCCCACGGCTTCCCACTCCACAATCACCTGATAGTCCGGCTCGAAGCCCACCAGCTGAGAGATTTCTTTATAGAGGGCCTTGATGCCCTTTTCTCCGCCGCCGTAATAATTATAAACGGAATTGATCCGCTTGATGTCCCACGGAACGTTGACCATGGTATCCCGCGGAATGGACATGACGGTGGCCTTCTGGTTGGTGATATCATAGCTGGCCAGCAGCATGGTGTCTGTGTTGCCGCCGCCCCCGGTGTCCCGGCCCAAGATCAGCACGGTGTAGTAATCCTTGCTCTTCCGTTCGCCGCTGACGCGGGGCTGCACGCCGTCGCCGTAGTCGATGCCGTCCCCCGCCTGGGTGCCGTCTGCGTTGGAGCCGTTTCCCGGCAGGTCCGGCTTGACGAACAAGCCGTCCAGTGCCACCACAGCTACCAGCACCACCGTCAATACGATGGCCACCGCCAGCAGCCACTTCTGCCCCTTTGTCAGTCGGCTGGGCTTCTTTGCTTTCTTCTGTTTGGATTCCTTCTGTTCTAAACGCTTTCCAACATTTTCTGCCATGGGTTTATCTCTTTCCTTTCAGCCAGTCCCGCGCCTCCATTGTAGCGTGGTGGACGGGATTTCCCATTTCCGTCATCTCGTCGATGGTCATTTCCAGTCCCATCAACATCCCTTGATCCAGATTCTCATACACACATGCCCGTAAATCGTTTACACCGGGAAAATCCCGGGAGGGCTCAATATAATCCGCCAGATAGATGATCTTTTCCAGCAGCGTCATGTCCGCGTGGCCGGTGGTGTGCCACCAGATCGCCCGGTAGATCTCATCGTCCACGCCGAACACCTCCCGGGCGATGGCCGCGCCGGTCTTAGCGTGAAGCAGCTTCAGCGCCTTCTGCTCCAGCTCGTCCAGCTCGATGCCGTACTGACGGCACAGGGCCAGCTGCTCCGGCATATCCAGCTTCTTCGTGCAGTCATGGAGCAGCGCCGCTACACGGGCCTTCTCCACATCCGCGCCGTAGCGGATCGCTAACCGGATGGCCTCCTGCTCCGTCCCCAGCACATGGGGGATGCGCTTGTACTTCAGATAGCTGAGGGCCACCGGACGCAGCTGAGAAAGTGTCAAGTTTTTCAGGTTTACATCCGTTCCGTACAAATGGTTTCGCAGGATATAGCCGTACACCGCCGGCGGCAGCAGGTTCTCCCCCGTCCCGGATGCCAGTTGCTCCCGCAGCTCCGTGGAGGAAATGTCGATGACGCCAGGGACCGTCAGGGTAAAGATCCGGGCGTCCGGGTAGAGACGGTACAGCTTGTCCCGCTGGGCGGAAAACTGCGGTTCCATGTCCGCCTTTGTCCGGCCGAAGGCGGCGATCCCCGCAAGGGACGTGATCTTCTCCGGCTCATGCCACGTTTCAAAGCTGAGGAACATATCCGTCCCCATCAGCAACCACAATTCATCCTCCGGGAATTGCGCTTTCAGCTCCGCCAGCGTGTCGGAGGTAAAGCTCTTTCCCGCCCGGCGCACCTCCATATCCAGCGTTTCCACCTTGCTCCCAAGGCCCAACTGCTCCCCCGCCATGCGGGTCATTTCCAGCCGCTGCTCCGCCGTGGCGCTGCCTGCGGGCAGGTCCTTGTGGGGCGGGATGCTGGCGGGGATCAGCAGCAGCTTGTCCAGCTTCAGCGTGGCGATCACGGCCGCCGCCGCCGTCAGATGCCCCAGATGGGGCGGGTTGAAGGTTCCTCCGTAAATACCGATTTTCAAGAAAATTCCATCTCCTGTTTCAACGCGATCCCGCTTACGCCTGCCGCTTTTTTGACGGCTTCACCAGCTGGATACGCTTCTCTCTGGGCTTGCTGTGGCTCTCCCGGTACAGCACGAACTTGGTGCCGATCACCTGCACCACCTCGCTGCGGGTGGCCTTTGCCAGCTCCTGCGCCGCGAGACGGGCGTCATACTCGATATTGTTCTCCAAAACCCGGCCCTTGATGAGCTCCCGGGCCTCCAGCGCATCGTCGGTCTGCTTGACGAGGTTCTCCCCGATGCCATCCTTGCCAATGTGGATGATGGTGTCGATGGTGTTGGCCAGCCCTCGCAGCTGGGCTCTCTGTTTGCTTGTCAGTTCCATATAATTCCTTTCGATCGTTCGTTTCTGATAGTTCAGTCCATCCTTCCAGAAGCCGCCGGCTTCCCGGCTTTTTCTATTAGACGGTTATTTCTTCAAATAAGTTTCCAATTTCGCGGTAAATTCCCGGAGGGCTTTGCCCCGGTGGGAGATCTCCGCCTTTTCCTCTTGGGTCAGCTGTGCAAAGGTCTTTGCCTTGTCAGGCACGAAGAATACGGGGTCATAGCCGAAACCGCCCTCCCCCATGGGGGCAAAAGCGATGGTGCCGGGGGCCTGCCCCTCGGCGGTGATGGTGTCTCCGTTGGGGAAGGCGCAGGCGATAGAGCAGGTGAAGTGGGCCGCCCGGGTGGTCTGACCCCGGAGATTTTGCAGCAGCAGGGTATACCGGCCCTTGTCGTCCAGTCCCTCGCCGCCGTACCGGGCGGAGTACACACCGGGGCCGCCGTTGAGGGCGTCCACGCACAGGCCGGAATCGTCAGCGATGGCGGGCAGCTTCGCCAGCTCGCAGATGGCCTTGGCCTTCAGCATGGCATTCTCCGCGAAGGTGCTCCCGGTCTCCTCCACGTCCACAGTGATCCCCAGTTCCTTGGGACTTACTACCTCCACGCCGAACTGGCCCAGGATGGCCCCCATTTCCCGGATCTTATTGGGATTATGGGTCGCTAATACAAATTTCATCACAGTGCTCCTCCCAGCGCTTCCTTCTGAATTTTCAGCAGTTCCCGGTTGCCCTTGGCGCACAGCCGTACCAGCTCCTGCTGCTCCGTCAGGGTGAAGGCACGGCCCTCGCCGGTGCCCTGCAATTCAATGATCTCGCCCAGCTCGTTCATCACGCAGTTCAGGTCCACCTGAGCCCGGCTGTCCTCGCTGTATTGGAGGTCCAGCAATGCCTGCTCGTCCACGATGCCGGCAGACACGCCGGTGACAAAGTGGCGGATGGGCGTGGAGCCCAGATAGCCCTCCTCCACCAGCTTCCGGCAGGCCAGGGCCAGGGCCACAAAGCCGCCGGTAACGGAGGCGGTGCGGGTACCGCCGTCCCCCTGCAGAACATCGCAGTCGATGTTGATGGTCCGCTCGCCCAGTGCCTTCATATCCACGGCGGCCCGCAGGCTGCGGCCCACCAGCCGCTGGATCTCAGCGCTGCGGGGGCTGAGCTTCAGCTTGGAAATGTCCCGCTTGCTGCGCTCTCGGTTGGCCCGGGGCAGCATGGAATACTCTGCCGTGACCCAGCCCTCCCCCTCTGCCACATGGGGCGGGGTCTTTTCCTCAACGCTGGCGCAGCAAAGTACCTTGGTGTCGCCGCACTCGATGAGGCAGCTTCCCTCCGCGAACTTCACAAAATCCGTGGTGATCTTAATGGGGCGCAGCTCGTCATACGCCCGTCCATCCTGTCTGGTCATAGTCATTCCTCATTTCAAAATTCCCGTGAAGTAGATCAAAACCCCTTCACGCTGTCAGATAATTGCCTCCACATAGGAGCGTGCATCGAAAGGCTTCAGATCGTCGATCCCCTCGCCGACTCCCGCAAACTTCACAGGTACGCCCAGCTCCCGGGCGATGGCGATGACGATGCCGCCCTTGGCGGTGCCGTCCAGCTTCGTCAGGACGATGCCCGTCAGTCCCGCCGTCTCCTTGAAGGTCCGGGCCTGGATCAGGCCGTTCTGGCCGGTGGTGGCGTCCAGCACCAGCAGCGTTTCCCGGTCACATCCGGGACACTCCCGGTCGATGATCTTGGACAGCTTTGCCAGCTCCGCCATCAGATTTGCCTTGTTGTGGAGCCGTCCGGCGGTGTCGCACAGCACCACATCCACGTTCCGGGCCTTAGCAGCCTGAAGTGCGTCGAACAGTACGGCGCCGGGGTCCGCGCCCTCGTACTGCCGGACGATCTCGCATCCGGCCCGCTCTGCCCAGATCTCCAACTGGTCGGCGGCGGCGGCGCGGAAGGTATCGGCGGCGCACAGCATCACCCGTTTGCCCTGCTTTTTCAGGCTGGCGGCGATCTTTCCGATGGAGGTGGTCTTGCCCACACCGTTGACGCCGATGAAGATGCAGACGCTGGGCTTCGTGTCCAGCTTCATTGCGGTGTCTCCCACCTCCATCTCTGCCATCAGGATCTCCCGCAGGCCCTCCCGGACGGCCTCCTGGCTTTGCAGATGCTCCTTGCGAACCTTGGTGCGCAGCTTCTCCACGGCGTCCGTGGCAGCGTCCACGCCAAGATCTGCCATGATGAGGGTTTCCTCCAATTCTTCAAAAAAGTCCTCGTCCGCCTCCGTAAACCCAGAGAACAGATTGCTGGTGATTTTTTTCAGCTTGTCAAAAAAGCCCATTGTAAACTCCTTTTTTTCATGCGGTTTCCCGCATTTTTTGAACCTTCATTTCCTGCTCCTACGGAGGGATGTGGCGAACCGCCGCAAGGATACACCCCCCATTTTCTTTTTGAGACATCAAAAAGAAAATGCGCCGTGCACGGTGGA
>ERZ772865.765-NODE-765-length-35717-cov-19.967977_pt1 | contig 35717 bp, 22 predicted proteins | sample MGYA00512133_ERZ772865 | MGnify/ENA primary metagenome ERZ772865 (study PRJEB29015, sample SAMEA2737722) | human gut metagenome | biome: human gut; feature: human-associated habitat; material: faeces | place: China | collected 2012 ...
GGAGATAGGCAAAGTGGCCGGATATGAAAAACAGTTTGTCCCAAATAGCTGTTTAAGGTAACATGGCTTATCCGCTCGTTCTGCGGTAAACGTTTCTCTATCTGGTCTAACGAAGGAAGATTCTCCAGAGAGAGAATATCCATCTTCGCCCGTTTATCGGCCCGGTCCGCTCGCGGGAACGTATGGTAGATCATTACCAATCCCGATAGGAACCAAACGAGAAACAGGATACTGAACGCCGTGCCCAGTATCCTGTGTATAAATAGCGTGATCTTTGTCAATAGATTCATGAGCGTATGTTCTATATATTATAATGTATAGGAGATAGCCACTTGGAAATTACGAGGCATGCTTGGCACCATCTGTTGTCCGAGCGCTTGGTTATAATAATTGTTGTCAAACAAGTTATTCAAGTTGAATGTAAGGTGAATATTGTTGTTCAACAAATAAGACATACCGAAATCGGTTACCCAATACGGATCGAACCAAGAGTTGTTAGATGTATTACGGTATACTTTACCGGTATAACTGCTACTCAAGTCTCCTATGTGGCGGGAATTATTCCCACCAGAATTATCGTCTTAAGTCCATCGCAGAAATAGGGGTCTTAGGGGTTTTCCCCCTAACAAGTTGTCGTTTGGTGTACCAAATGACGTGCTTGCCACGGCGTTGCTAACGCAATGCCGTTCCGAGCTTTCTGAAACAAACCAAGGTCGCTCCCACCCTTTGCGGGCGCAGAGTTCATCAATTACCGTGCCCATATGGTAGGCGGGCACCTTCAGATTCAGGGCATACTCGGTTGCAATGACATTGACCTTGTACCGCATAAGCTGCCTGAAAAAGGAAATCAGATGCCGTTCCTGACCACTGATCTGGCTCATACGGCAGATATAAATCCTCTCGATATGTCCCGCCTTTGCCTCGCGCATCATCCTGCGGTAAGCAGGGCGGCGCAGCCAGCCGTGGTGAATGTCATATCCCCAGCCAACCACTTCGGCACCATCGCGCTGCGCCTGCAGCATCAAAACATTCAGGGTGTTTTTCGTTTCTATGTAGTTGCCGGGAACGCGCGCATACAACCATGCGCGCTGGGGTTCCTTTGTTGTTTTCATGGATTTTTGTTTCCTCTGTTCTGTTTCGGTTTGTTTGGCGATTACAAGCAATCTGCCGTCATCGGTAATGTTGTCGCAGGTGGAAAGCGTGAGCAGCTTGTCGCCGTACTCAGCAAAGATGCCTGTATCGTACAGCGCCCGCGCTTTGCAGGCTGACACATAAACATTGTGTTTTTGGTTTCATATTCAACCTCTCGTAAAAAAGAAGGAGGTCCGCGCGGACCTCCTTTACCATAAAAGTATGTCATTATTAAAAATATTCCTTAGCGTTCGCTATCCTCGTCCTCGGTTTCGTCATGCTCGGCAACAGATTTGCAGTGGACGCACTTGTAAATCAGTGCCACCAGCCCAGCAAGCGAAATACCGGTCACGGTCAGCAGCAACCCCAACGGGAAGGTATCGCCGGTCTGCGGAATAATCGGCTGCGGTGCAGGAGTCGGCGCAGGCGTGGTGCTGGGGGTCGGCTGCGGGGTTTCCGTGGGATGTGGTGTTTCTTCCGGCTGAGGTGTTCTCTCAGGTGTGCGGGCATCCTTCATCACAACAGTTTGCACTTCGCCGGTGGGAAGAACGGTAAAGCGAATGCTCTCCGCAATATCGTACCCATCCGGTGCCGTGATCTCGGTCAGCGTGTACTCTCCAGCAGGCAGCTTTTCGATATAATGCGGTTTGTCGGAAGATACCCAGCGGTCAATTTCCTCGCCATCCTTGTCGGTAATGGTCAGCTCCGCGCCGGGCAGTTCTTCCATTGTGGTCAGGTCCACCTTGGAGATTTCCACCTTAATAACATCGTCCCGCATCTCAAACCGCTGTACCTCACCGGTGGGCAGCACCGTAAACGGTACGCTTTCGGCAAAGGCATATCCGTCCGGGGCTTTCACCTCGGTCAGAGTGTACTCTCCGGCAGGCATTTTCTCGATGTAGTGCGGCTTGTCGGAAGATACCCAGCGCTCGATTTCCTTGCCGTCCTTGTCGGTAATGATCAGCTCCGCGCCGGGCAATTCCTCCATTGTGGTCAGATCTTTCTTGGAGATTTCCACCTTGATGGTGTCATCGCGCATAATCACGGTCGCATCATCCAGCAGTTTCCAGTCGTCCCAAGTCCAGAACAGGAAGTTCTTTGTGGTCAGGTAATAGACCTCGGCTTCCTGCAGGTTGTTGCCGTCCTCGTCCACCTTTTGCAGCAGACGGAAGGTAATTTCATCCGCCAGCGCGTAGCCATCGGCGGGGCGGGTTTCGGTCAGGGTGTAGGCATCGCCCAAGTGCAGCCCCGTCACGCGGTGGGGCGTGTCGGTGGATACCCAGCTTTCTACGATGTTGCCGTCAGCGTCTTTAATGGTCAAAGTAGCACCGGGCAGTTCCTCGTCGTTGGTCAAATCGCGCTTGCTCACCCACATTTCGGTGGGTTTGTCGGTGCAGGTGCTCTCCAAAACCTGCACAGCCTGCCCGTCGTAGGTAAAGGTGACTTCCATGGGTTCTTCATTGACATAGTAGCCCAGCGGGGCGCGGATTTCTTTGGCGATGTATTTGCCGCTGTTGGTGGCGACATCCTTGTGGGTGCTGCTGCCGTACTGTTCACCGCGGATGGGAATATCGCAATCGAAGTAGGTGGTGCCGTCCGCATTGGTTTCGGGGCTGGTAGCCACCAGCTCACCGGCGGCAAAAACAAGGCTGCCGTCTGCATCGTAAATGTCATCGGCGGTGTACAGGTTGAACACCGCCCCTGCAAGGTATTTGCCACTTTCCAGATCGGTTTTGTAGATGCCGACCTTTGCCTTTTCGCGCTCGTTATGGAAGTCAACAGCATCTGCCACAACAATTTCCTGCGTCTGGTTGCCCCATGCAAGGGTCACATCAAAGCCGGCGTCCGTGCCTGCATAGCCATACGGCGGCTTGGTTTCTGCAATGTGATAGCTGCCCAGCGGCAGGGTCACGCTGACCTCACCGATGGTGCCATCGTGGATGACGGACAGGAAATCATAGGTAGCCGCGGTGCGCGCAGGGGCAAAGACGGCAGTGTCGGCAGTGCCGTCGCCTGTGGTTACGACTGCCACCACATCGCCCTTGGCGTACCAGAGGGTGCGGTTGCCGTAGTTGTCAAGCTGACGATCCTGCGTGTAGATGTCCTCGGCTGCCGTGATGGTATACTCGGCACCGGCCAGCGAGCGGGTTTCATACACGAAGTTGCCGCTTTCTGCCTCGCCGGTCATCCACGGGTCAATGCCGCCCGGCTCAGACCGCCAGCCGGTCAGCACCTCGCCGGTCTTGCGGATGGTCAGCTTGCCGAGGGTTTCGTGGTTGGAATACTTCTCACCAATCACCAGTGTGTCCATGCCGTTTTCGTTCTTGTCGCCGGTTGCCTGATAAATGCGGTCGGTGGTGATGGTGAAGTCCACATAGAAACTGCCATCTGCATCATCGGCCAGAATCCCGTTTTCGTAGCCTGCAGTATCCTTCCATTCGTTGTAGAATCCGTTCGGGCCGGTGACTTCCACAATGCGATATTTACCCAGCGGCAATTTTTCAGGCAGCGTCAAGTTGCCTTCGCTGTTGGTGTAGAAAGTGTCTACATCTTTTGTCAGATGGCCGTTGACAGTATCGGTCATCGTAACGAGTTTCGGGTTGCCGTTGCTGTCATAACGGTAATGCCCCTGCTCGTCCAGCCAGTAGATTTGGAAAGCGGTGTCGGGCAGCAGTACCGGTTTGCCGGTTTCCTCGTCAACTTTGGTGATGCGGAGATAAACTTCGATTTCCTCGTCCAGTACCGTAAATTTCTGATAGCTGTCAGAGCCTGTCATTACGCTGCCCTTGGGGGTAGCCATAGCGCCCCACGGGTTGTTATCCTGTTCGGGGTCAACGGTGACAATAAAAGGTTCAGCTTGGAACAGGTCGTGCGGTACGGTGGTTTCCACGACCAGATAAGTGCCATAGGGCAAGCCCTGCACACGAATATTCCCGGTGTCATTGCTGAAGATCTCGGCAAGCTGGTATTCGTTGGAGCTGCCGGTGGGTTGCCAGCCGTTGCCCTTGCCGTTTTTGTTTTCACCTGCTGCCGTCAGAGTTTTGTTGTACGCGGCAATTTCGTCAGCGTTGACCTCATAGGTCTTTGCGATGGCCTGCGTTTCCGCAGAAAAATCCCACTTCGGATGCTCGTTATCGTAGGTCTTATCAATGTAGGCATCCAAAATGCTTTGCAGGGTGTAGCTGCCGCTGCGGGTCTGCTCAAACTGCTTCAGTTTGGACAGGTCGGACACAAGGAAGAATGTAAAGCCCGCGCCCTCCAGTTCCAGTCCATTGCTTTGGCCGCTGGAGGATACGATTTTGCTGATTTCTACATTGCCTTTTGCCACTTGGTCTTGGCTCTCGGCCAGCGCATTGTCAGCATGGATGTGGTAATTGGCGCTGTAACTGGTCTTGTCGATCTGTTCACCGGCTGCCTGTCGGTTGTCGGCAAAGGTGGTCTTTTCTACATACCAACCCTCATCAGAATAGGCGGGTGTGATGTAGTAGTTATGCTCATCGACAAGATAGCCGTCTGCAAAAGACAGGTAATAGGCATCGTAAGTCCAAGAGCCATCCAACGCTTTACCTTTAGAGACTGTAGAAAACTGGTTCTTGTACACCCAATCCGTGTACTGCCCGCTGCCGTTCTTGGCAAGCGCGGCGGTCTGCCCGGTGGCTGCCTTGGTGCGGCTGTCCACGGTGGGATAGGTGCCGGAAACAGCAAGAGCGCCGTCACGCAGCGGGATAACCACGCCGGTGGAGCGCTCTACGACATAATATTTGCCGAGGTACAAATTGCTGAAGCACAGCCAGCCATTCTCGATTTTAGCGCTGGCTACAAGGTGGTCTTTTTTCAGAACGGGTAAATAATCAGACACCCACTGCCCGCTGTTGTCGCGGATTGTGGTGTGCCAGACGGAATTGCCGTCCGCATCCACAATTTTGTAGTAGTCCACCACGCCGGTCACGCCGTCAGGATGCGTAATATCTTCGGCGGCGTAGAGGTCGTACACCGCGCCGTCCAGCGCGGCATCGCCGTGAGCTTGCCCGCTGGCAAGGGCTGTGCCGTGGGCGGCGCTGCCGCCCACATACCGCACGGCATCAAGGTCAACCTTGGAGATGCTGATTTCGCCCAAGGTGCGGTCATTTTTCATAACGCCGTCTGAGGGTGTGATTGTGTAGCTGTCCTCGTTGGCCGCTTTGCCGCTGTTGTCGGTGTTAAAAGTGCGGCTGGAATCCTTGCCAGTGTCGTAGATGGTAACGGTGGTTTCTACGCCCGTACTGGTGACAAGTTTGGTGCTGCCTTTATCGGTAGCGGCAATGTCGGCATTATAGTCAGCGTTGTCCAGCCAGATTACAGAATTGTCGCTGTCCTCGGTGATTTCGATATAGTAACCGCGCTTGCCCAGCGGAGTGTTGACGATGCCGGGATGATTGATGTCTGTCCAATCGCCAAAATAGCCTGTGGGCGCTTTGCTTTCCACAATGATAAACTTGCCCGAATTACGCTGGGTGTAGTAGAGAGTATGCCGCATGGAATCTGTGGTCGCATAGGCCGCACTGTTGATGACCGCATAAGTGCCATTGCCTTGGCGCTGCACACTGTAAGTATTGTAGCCACCTGTGGGCTGATATTTGCCTGTTACAGTATCCCACTGGAAAATCTCATATTGCGCGTCGGCAGCAATCTGGTTGCCGGTTTCGCTGTCGGTTTTCTTGAGGTTGACCTGCAAACTCCACTCGTCATTTTTCATGACATAGTCATTGTTGGTGTTTGCGGGTACCGAAATCGTTTGGCTGCTGCCGTTCGTGCCCCAGTATTTGCCGAATCCATACGGTACCGTGATTTCCTCATAGCGGAACTGGATGCTTCCCAACTGCGCTTTAGCCGCTGCTATAGCATTGTTGACAGCGTTCTGGGCCTCACCCTGCAATTCCGCAATGGCGGCGTCGCGGGCACTGTTGGCGGCCGCATCAGCAGCCTCCTGCGTGGTGAAAGGACCAACCTGTCCGTTGCGAGTGCCCGATGTTTTGGTAACGGCATAGTGCAGACTCCAGCTTGCGGCTGCGTCGCCGCCGTTCTTCTGGTAGTTGTCATCGGCGGTATGACCGCTGGTGGTCACCGTTTGCTTTCCGGCAGGGCTGATAGACCAGCTGCCGCCGTCGATGCTGCCGGATTTGGTGATGGGCTCGATCTCGATGGTCGCGCCGTCCACCTTTTCCTGCGTTTTCAGCTGGATCTTATCCGTGCGGATTCCATAGGAAAAATCAAAACTTCCGCTGGCGGTCTGAGCCGGTGCCTCCCAGCTGGCGTAGTATTCCTGCACAACAGGTTCCGGCTCAGGTTCCTCCTCACCGATCTCAGGTCCGATCAGGGCAACGGTCTGCCACCCTGCGCGACCGGGATTGTAGATGTAGGTGTAGTAGCCGCGGGCTGAGGCATAGGTTTCCACGCCATTCAGCAGCTCGTCGGCAGAGGCAAGATAGATTTCCGCGGCGGTGCTTTCGGGGAAGCTTTCGATAATATACATCTGTACATCGTCATAAATTGATGCACAGAAATCCAAAAGAGAGGTTTCTTCACCCTCGTCCGCGGAAAAAACTGCGGGCAGATCCTCTGCATCGCTCAAAGCGAGCTGGTTCAAGCCGCCCCAGATGCGAATCTGGTTGCCGTAGTGGTCGCCGGGGATGCACTGGTCTGCGTTGACCGTGGAAGTGTTCACATAGGTGTATGTCGGGCATCCTGCAGGCTGACCGTTGGCACCGTGGGTGCAGCAGTAGGCGGGTTCGCCGTTGAACCAAATCAGCCAAGTGCCGTTGACCTTGGCAACCTTGGTGATCTTGCCGCTGGTCACCGCAGGGGTGGGGCGCTCAGCAAAGGCGGCAATTTTACTGTCAGGGAAGGGGTACTCGGCAGTCGCATTGCGGTCGATGGTCACCTGCAAGGTTTTGGTCAGGGTGCTGCCGTCCGGCGCGGTGTAAACCAGCTGTACGGTAAAATCCGCATCCGCCTGCACATACACGCCCAGCACAGCAGCGGAAGTTTCGCTGTATTCATTGTGCAGCAGGCTTTCAGCATCCTCGGCGGGTGCGCCGTAGTAGTCCAGCAGGGTCACACCGTCCGGCAGAACCAGATCGAGCGTGCTGCCGTCGGCGGGATACTCCACCTGCGCCAGAATCGGCACAATGGCGTAGTCGGTATCTTCCAGCAAGGGCGCTGCCAGTGTCAGATTGTCGCTGTCCAGCGCCTCGGCGTTCAGATAGCTATCCTGCTCTAAATCAACATTCCACGCGCCAAGCCCGATTTTGGTTTCACCGGTCGCTACTGGCAAACCGTAGCTGCCAAGGTAGGAGCCTGTGGGGGCATCCGGCATATCCGCGTAGAGGATTTCACCGTCAAAGGCGTAAGGCTCGTTTTCTTCAGCAGGCTCGTCTGTGGTTGGTGCCGCACTTTCCGCAGTAGCTGCACCGGGGTCCGGGCTGCTGGCATCGGTCTGCCCGTTGTCGGTCTCGGTTTCATCGGTCTGTTGTTTCTCAGCAGCGACCGTGCTTTCCTGCGGCGGTGGCATTTCGGCAAACACACCGACAGGTAAGTAAGTGCAGCACATCACGGCTGCCAAAGCCAGCGCCAGAAGGCGGCGGCTCCATTTTGTTTTTCGATTCATGGGTAACACCTCTTTTATCTTTCGGGGGCTGTTTTTTCGCGTTCCAGCTGACGCAGACGCGAAGTAAAAATATCAATCAACCCGGCATGAGATTGCAAATTGGCGTAATACGCCGCCTTGTCGTACCCATCCGCATTGATGTCTTTGATCTTTCGCACAGAATCCGCCCACCTTCGATTCTGCGGGGAAATTCGCGCATCCCCATCCCGCACTTGGATGGCTGCCGCAACGATATAACGGGTGCGCTCTGCGCCGTATCCGGCCAATACCTGCTGCACGGCACCGTCATCCAGACACAAGCCGTTATAGTTGTAAGAAATGGCGTCATCGATTTCATCGCGGCATTCCTCGTTCAGCTTCATGGAGGCGCGGTATTGCGGCAGTTCCTCGTGTTCGCGGGCGTATCGACCGGTCTGATAGTAAACAGGCGGCCAGTTCTTTTTCGTGCTTTCCATCAGGTCGATGTCGGCGCGGTCTGCTATGCACAAGGCCATAACATCCAGTGTATTGGTATCGCAATCGCGGTAGTCTTTGTAAATGTCCGCCAGCGGTGCTTGGGATTCCAACAAAGCGCGCAGCTGTGAAGGACGCAGCGAAGCATTTTCGAGCGCAATCAGAATATCCTCACGAGAGCTGTACTCATATGCGTGGTTCAGAATTTCCTCGGGCGGCTGTGCAAGCAGCCACGCACGGTATTCGTTTTGCTCCTGCTGCATTTTGTTGTACAGCTTAGCGACAAGGGGATCGTTTTTCACATTGCATCACCGTCCGTATTGTGCAGAATCCTTTCCCAGAAATTCCGCTTTTCCGGTTCGGAAAGGCTGCAATAGGCGGTTTCGATCACCGCATTCACGACCTGTTCGGCGGCATCCTGCGCGATATGCAACTGTTTTGCCGCATTTTTCCCCATCGCAAGGCGGTGCAGCAGATGCTCCAAAACTGTTATTTTTTGTTTTTGCAGCGCGCTTTTTGTGCTTTCGTCTATGTCGAGCACAGCAACAGGGGTGTCGTATACGCTTTCCGGCACACGAAATACCAACTCGCTGCGTTCTCGATTGGGGGCAATGTCGTTCAGCGCGACCATGCAGCCGTCTTGCTCGGCTTTTCTAAGTAAAGCTTCAATGTCCATAGAATTCCTCCAATAAAAAGGCGCCCACAAATGTGAGCGCTCAGGTGCTGTGTTCAAGCCTAACAGAAATGAACTTCCTTGGTCAATATGCGTTATTCTTGTAGTGAATCCCGTTGCCGTGCATCAGTTAAAGGTCACGACCCAATAGGTATATTGCCCCTCTGCCGTCTGGCAAAACCAGCAGCCGACACCCATGCTGGTAAAGCTCGGCTCCATAATGTTTGCATAATGGGCGGGGCTGCCCTGCCAGCCGGTGCAAACGGCGCTGGCAGAGCCCAGCGGACCGGCGGCACAGATCTCACTGCGGGTGGTCATGCCGCTGTGGTCAAAGGGACAGCCTGCCACAAAACTCTCGCATCGGGCATCGGCTGCGGCGCTTAAGCCACCGTCCATCGTTAAGGGTGCCAGCCCACCGGCAGCGCGCATAGCGTTGATGTTTTCCTGCACCGCCCAATAGGCGGAATCGGAGTTGTCGATGCTCCACCACTGTTCAGTGCCTGCTGCCAAATCAAAGGGCACGGCACCATAGCTCATACTGACCTGCGCCGGGGTCGGTTCTGCCGTCGGCGCTGCTGTGGGTTCCGGCGTAGGGGCAGGAGTCGGCGCGAGGGTAGCGGCAGGTGTTGCCGAAGGTGTCGGCGCGGGTGTCGCGGTCGGTTCCGGGGTTGCTGTCGGTTCGGCGGTCTGGACAGGCGCAGAGGTTTCTTCGGGTTCTGCACTTTCCGATGTCGCTGCCGACAGCTCTGTCAATTCAGTGCTTTCCGGTTCCGGTGTCTGTGCGCAGGCTGTCAATAAGGACAGCATCGCAAGCATTACGATCCATTTTTTCATCTTGGTAACTCCTTGCGGGGGGCCATCTCTGACCCGGTTGCTTCTTCTTTCCTTCATCTTAAAGCCTTCTACCTTTCTTGTCCACGCTGTCGATTGTCCGAACGACACGGTTGATCTTCGTCCGGCACGGTATCCAGCACAATATCCTTTTCGTTCAGGTTCAAAAGTGCCTCCAGCTCGGCAAGGCGCTTGCTTTTTTCAGCCAGCTCGTCTGCCTGTGCAAAGGGATGTGCAAGCTGTTCCTTGGCGTTTTCCAGCTGCTTTTGCAGCTGCACCAATTTGGATTCAAAGTCGCTCACGCTCTGCGGCAGGTTGTGCAGGCAGTTGTCCAGACGCATGGTGTTGCCGACCGCATCCGCGCCAAGCTGCACCGGGTTGATGCCGCTGCCCACAAGATACGCCAGATACATTTTGTCCATGGCAAAATAGGCAATCTGCAAATCAAAGCCCTTGTACCGCCCAATGGAAATCGGCTCGGTGCGGTTCATCGCCATACCCAGCAACCCCAGCAGGGCTTTGCCGGCATCCTCGCGCTTGGTGTAAATCGTGTCCATCAACGAGATGGCGAACACATCCTTGCCGTCTGCATCGCGCTTGGTGTTTTGCTGTAGCAGAGCTGTGTCCGCTTTGGCATTTTCCAGCTGCTGGGCGATTTTGCGCATTTCTGCGGGGAATCCCTGTGTAATGGCATCTTCCAGACGGTAATGCTCGTTGTTGTAGGCGGTTTTCAGGGTCTTGAGCCGCGCCACCTGAATATCCAGATCCATTTTCTCCTTGATCATCGGATTGCCCGCTGCCAGCGCCTTTACCTCGGCATAAGACAACGCCGCATCGTCCAAATCATCCGCACTGCGGGCAGGGCTTTTGCTGGTCATGACCTGCCCGATGAACTTCTGTTTGGTTTCCAAAAGCTGCCACATATAGCTGTCGAAGGAAGATTCCGTGACATAGCGATACTCATATACTTCTGCATTGGTGTTGCCCTGACGAACCATACGCCCGTTGCGCTGCTCAATGTCAGAGGGTTTCCACCCGCAGTCCAGATGATGCGTGGCAACCAACAGCCGCTGCACATTGGTGCCCGCGCCCATCTTACCGGTGCTGCCCATCAGCACGCGCACATCACCGCTGCGCACCTTGGCAAACAGCTCGGCTTTTTTCACCTCGGTGTTGGCGCTGTGGATGAACTGCACCTCATTTTCCGGGATGCCCATGGAAATCAGCAGATTGCGCAAATCATCGTACACATTAAAGCCGTCCGGTTTCGGGGTGGATAAGTCGCAAAATACTAACTGTGTCAGGCGTTTCTCCTTGGTATCATTCCAGATGCGGTACACATTTTCGGCGCAGGCGTGGACTTTATCGTTGGGGTTTTCGGGCAAATTGGGGTCGATCAACCGCTGATCCAGCGCCAGCTTTCTGCCGTCGTTGGTCACCTTGAGCATATTGTCTTCGGTGGGGTCTATATTTCCGGCACGGATTTCCTCGGCGCGGTCGGCAAGGTCTGCCACCATCTGTTTTTGCTGGGGGCTGGGCGGCAGCGCCACATTGATGGGCTTGCCGCCCACCAGTTTAGGCACCGGCAGGTTGAGCATATCCGCCGTCTGCACATCTGCCACCTGTTTGAACATACTCATCAATTCCGGCAGATTATAGAATTTGGAGAATCTCGTTTTTGTGCGGTAGCCGGTGCCTTCCGGTGCAAGCTCCACGGCTGTCACGGTTTCCCCAAAGGTGGATGCCCACGCATCAAAGGAGGAAAGCCCGTGCTGCTCCAAGGTTTCCCGCTGCAAATACCGCTGCATGGTGAACAGCTCCGCCATAGAGTTGCTGATGGGCGTACCCGTGGCAAACACCACGCCGCGGCTGCCGGTGATTTCGTCAAGGTAGCGGCATTTCATATATAGATCGCTGGCGCGCTGACTCTCGGTTTGAGATATACCCGCCACATTGCGCATTTTGGAAAGCACCGCAAGGTTCTTGAAAGCGTGGGCTTCGTCCACCATCAGACTGTCTACGCCAAGCTGCTCAAAGGTCACCACATCGTCCTTGCGGGATTGGTCGTTGAGCTTATCCAGCTTTTTCTCCAGCTGCTTGCGCATACGCTCCATCTGTTTGACGGTGAAGTTCTCGGCGCGTTCTTCTTTCAGCTGTGCCACTTGGTTGATCACATCGTGGATCTGGCTTTGCAGGTATTCGATCTGCCGTTCCTGTGACAGCGGGATGCGCTCAAACTGGCTGTGCCCGATCACAATGATGTCATAATTACCGGTCGCAATTTTGGCGCAGAACCGTTTGCGGTTGGCTTTTTCAAAATCCGTCTTGCGGGCTACAAGAATATTTGCGTTGGGGTACAGCTGCAAAGCCTCTCCGGCAAGCTGCTCGGTCAGGTGATTGGGTACACAGATCAGGGTCTTGGAGCAAAGCCCAAGACGTTTCTTTTCCATCGCTGCAGCGACCATTTCGTAGGTTTTTCCGGCGCCCACTACGTGCGCCAGCAGCGTATTGCCGCCGTACAGAATGTGCGCAATGGCGTTTTTCTGGTGGGGGCGCAGCGTGATTTCGGGCGACATACCGTGGAACAGGATATGGCTGCCGTCGTATTCGCGGGGGCGCAGGGAGTTGAATCGTTCGTTGTATTCCTTTACCAGCATCTGGCGGCGGGTCGGGTCTTTCCATATCCAGTCTTTGAAAGCGTCCTCAATTTGCTGCTGTTTCATCTGGGCTTCCTGTGTGGCAGCGGCGTTCAGAACGCGGATTTTGTTGCCCTGCATATCCTCTTTGGTGTCGAAGATGCGCACATCCCGCAGGTTCAGGCTTTCCTCCAAGATGTGGTAGAAGTTGGCTCGCTGTGTGCCGTAGGTCACGGTGGCTTTAATGTTGCCGCCCGTATAGCTCTTGTTGGTCACATTCCAAACGCCGGTCAGCGGAATGTACAGCACCTTCACGCGGTCCCGCACATAGTAGGGCGCGTCCACCAGTTCATCGGCAAACTGCTTGATGAGTTCAGGTGCCAGCCAAGTGGCACCCAGACGCACGGCAATTTCGCTGGCCTCCAAGTCCTTCGGCTGCACGGTTTCCAGTGCCTGCACATTCACGGCAAAAGCGGGGTTATTCTGTGCCGCCAGTTTAGCCACCTGTAATTTGTGGCGCACATCACCGGATAGATACTCATCGGCGGTATAATAGCGCGGTTCACCATCAGAATTCTTTTCCAAGGGGTCAGCAAAGATGACACCCTGCAAATCCTGAATCAGGGTTTCCTTGTCCTTGCCGGTCAGCTGCTGCATATATCCAAAGTCGATGCCTGCGCGCTCACCGACACTCAGCGCCAGCGCCTCGCTGGCGGTTTCCACGCGCTCGGCAGGGCGGGCGGCGCGGATGGTGCGCTTTGAAAACATATCCGACTTGCCGATGAAGTTGCCCTCGCTGTCGAGATTTTCCAAGGAGCACAGCAGAAAATATCCGCTGTCATCCCGCATATCCAGCGATGCGCCACGGCTGTTGATGAGCCCAAACTTATTGTGGTAGTGGTCATACTGGCGGTTGAGTTTTCCTTGCAGCTCCGTGATGACTTCATCCGGCATATCTTCCAGCTGGGCTTGGATCAGCTCCCGTGTGGTGTCCCGCAGTTCGATCAGCAGCCGCATACGCGCTGCGGAGGTGGCACCAAGGGAAACCTCGCGCATAATGGCGTTCTCGCGGTAGTAGAATTTGCCGTTACGGATACAAAAGCTGAAATTGCGCACATCGGGTTCAGCGGGGATGCTGGCATCCACAGCGTCGGATTCCTGCAGTTCGATGTCCTGAAAGTGAAATTCAGCGTGCAGGTGGGACATCGCCTCTTTCAGCACATCGGGAAGTGGCTTATCGGCAAACGCCTCGCAGGTCAGGGTCGGGCCATACGGACCGCTGACGGTTTTCAGTGTACCGCAGACCATTTCGGGGTGTTCGGCAAAATAGCTGTTGAGGGAAAGCCCGTCCTCTGTCTGGGTGGTGTGCAGCCAGCTCGCGTCCTGCTCCAGAATGCGGTCACGCTTTTGCAGGAAGATAATATCCGCCATAGCCTTGGTTCCGGCTGACTTAAAGGTAGAATCCGGCAGGCGCACGGCACCGATAAAGTCGCATCGGGCATTGATGTACCTGCGCACTTCTTCGCTCTTTTTGTCCAGCGTACCGCTGGTGGTGACAAAGGCGATGATACCGCCCGTGCGCAGCTTGTCGATGGATTTGGCAAAAAAGTAGTCGTGGATCTTGAAATGCAGCCGATTGTACTGCGGGTCAACCACACTGTAATCCCCAAACGGTACATTGCCGATAACCACATCAAAAAAGCTGTCGGGCAGGTCGGCTTTCTCAAAGCCTGTGATTTGGATGTTTGCTTTCTGGTACAGCTGGCGGGCAATTCTGCCGGTCAGACTGTCCAGTTCCACGCCGAAAAGGCGGGTGGTCGGCTCATACAAATAGCTGTGGCTTTGCCCAAAAAACGCGCCTACCCCCATACTGGGTTCCAGAATCGTACCGGCACCCACACCCATTTTGCGCAGGGCGGTGTACATTGCGTCAATGACTTCGGGCGGGGTGTAAAAGGCGGTCAGGGTGCTGCTGCGGGCAGCGGCGTATTCTTCCTCTGTCAGCAGGCTTTTTAGCTCGGTATATTCGCTGTGCCAGCTGTCCTTGTTGGGCTCAAAGGCATCGGACAAACCGCCCCAGCCGGAGTATTGCGCAAGAATTTCCTGCTCCTCGCCGTTTGCGTGGGGACCGCCGTCCGCCATACGCTTTTCGATGGATTTCAAAGTGCGAATCGCGGTGATGTTGGCGGCAAACTTTTCGCGCGGTGTGCGCGGGGGTGCAGGGTCCTGCGGCGGGATGTAGTTGTTCGGCAAATAGGCTTCCTTGAGGGCAATGAGTTCCGCAGCCTGCAAGACCTGCTCACCAAAACCAGACGAGGTTTCTTCTGGGGGTTCTTCTGACGGTCCTTCCGGTGTGTCTGTTTTCTCAATGACCTGCCCCTCAACCACCGTGTCGGGTGCTGCCAGTGCATTGTTTTTGGGGTTCGCCGCCAGCAGCCTTGCGAATTCCGCACGGTTGATGGCGCGCCCGATCAGCGGGAAACCCTCATCGCGCAGATGCACATCGAAGATGCCGATTTCCTCTACCGTAAAGGGGTGGTCGTTTTCCAGATAGACGGTATCCCCGGCCGCCAGCGGGCGTTTTTCCACGGGCTTGGGCTTGTAGCGTTCCTGATATGCTTCATACGCTGCTTCCGCATCGTCAATAAACTGCGAAAACTCAACGTCCTCAATGCCTTCCTTGGCAAGCGCCCTTGTGTTGTCGAAGCGCGCACTGTCCACAAAAGAGCCGTCAACCAGATACACAATCTCATTGCGCAAGAAGTTGGCGTACACCTGAATTTCGTGTTCGCCGTCCCCGGTGGTGGAATAGGCAAGGTCGATGTGCGTAAGGTCCGAAAAATCCGGCTCGCCCAGCCCTTCGCGTTCGCAGAAATCGGAGATGGTTTTCTCGGCATAGTCTATCTCGGCTTGCCGGGCAGCACATTTGGCTTGCTGTTCCGCTTCCCATTTTTCATATCCCTGCTTGTTGTTTTCATCCAGATATTGGTCGTTGTGGACCAGCAGGTGCAAACGGCGGGCAACCTCGTTCCACGGCAGCAGGCGGAAATAATCCGGGTCGTTATCGGATGCATAGCGCTTGATTCTCAGCCCCTTGGCATCATAATCCAGAAATCCTCTTTCGCCATCTCGGAAATCCCAAGTGCGCCCGCCGATACCGTATTCTTTTTTCAGCCAGTTGGCTTGCTCCTTTACTGTAGGCAATACTGTGGCAGAGAAAAATTCCTGTATGCGAAAACGCCCCTCGCAAAAACCGCTGCCCATGACAAGAACATCGACAATGTCCTGCTCGTCGATATGGGTGCCGTTATCCTTGATGGGCTGCTGCCAGCTTGCGCGGGGCTGTAATTGGCGGATGGTTTCCTGCTGCTGTTCAGGTGCGGGCAGACCGATGGCGGCGGCAGTTTCCTCGGCAAGGTTGCCGCGCCCCACGCTTTCCGGCAGTTCAATCTCATCGGAAACAGAAACAGCGGAGGGCGATGGCTCGCTCTCCGCTGTTGTGGGTTCGGTATTTACAGGCTCGTCACGATGGGCATCGCCAATTCCGCCGCCTTCGCTTGCAGACTGTTCATGTGCGCCGTCCAGCCCAACGGGTCGTTGTTCTTGTCCGGTGCCGGGTTGCTGACCAGCAGCTTCGTGATGGTCTGCTCCACCTGCTCCCAATAGCGCTGCTCGGTCTGTTTCAGGTCGTTGTACAGCGTCCCGTCCAGCAGCATCTTGTCGTACAGCAGGGAGTGGTTCTCTTGCAGGAACTTCTCCCGCTGCAGACCGATTCTCCCGACCGGCGGTCTGTGCGTTTCCTTCATTGCCATCTTGGGCACCAGATACCCGTTCAGATTCGTCATATCCATGATCCTGCACCTCCTGTTGGTTCGTCTTGCTTACATTCTCATCATACTGTTTCGGCTGGGTCTTTGCAACACTGTCGATGCTCTTGACGACAGCGCCGATTTCGGCAAACATCTGCCGTCCCGCGCGGTTGACGGCATTGCCCAGCGCCAAAACGGCGGATTCGGTATCAAAGCGGTCAATGTCCGCAAAGGCATCCTGCGGTACGGCGCTGTCGCCCAAACCGCAGCGCACTGCCGCCATATAGACGGCACTCTGCGTGATGAGGTTGGCAAAAATCGCCGTTTGCTCCTGCGGCTTTGCCCATTCCAGCGTGCTGCCGATCACGGCATTCTGTAAATCGGCGTCCAGTTGTTTGCCGTGCTGTGCCACAAACAAGGCTGCCTGCAGACCAAAGATTTCCGGCAGGCTCTCGGCATTGTGCTTTTCCTGCAAGGCTTGCAGGGTCAGATAGCGGTTGACATCGGTGATTTGCCAGCCCAGTGGTTTGGCACCTTTACCGGCAGGGTGGGTATCCTTGATGTCAAACAGATACCGCACATTGCCCGCCATATTACCGGTGCCAAGGGACGCTACGCCGTGCGCACCGCGGTTGACCCAGCGCCCGGCAGCACGGTTCCAAGTGTCGATGTCCGCCAGCATGGTGGCTCCGGGGCGCTGGCTGTAAATCAGCGCCTGATTCGGGAAAGCGTAATGCGTTGTATACGCGGCTGAGCGCAAAAACGCCCGCCAGCTGTCGGCATTATCTGCCACATCGGCAATCGCCTGATGTGCCTGCCGTAAAATGTTTTGGTAATTCGCCAATCGGTTTCATCTCCTTTGCGGTAATAAAAAAGCCCTGCACATGGCTGTGCAGAGCTTTCCATTCGTGTGATTTGATTTTATGCGGGGCGGTTGTTGCTGCGTTCACTTCGTTTGATGCCCATAAACGGGGGAACAGAGGAACGGTTCAGCCCTTTTTCGTGCGCTTGTTTCATGGAAAATTCGTGTGCTGCAACCGCATCAATGAACGCGCGCTGCTTTTCGGTGGCGTGGTAGTAATCAACCTTATACCGTTTGCATACGGCAAAAAAGACATCCAGATACTGAATGTTTTCCTTGGTCATTCGCGCGACCTCGAGCTCGGTTTTATCCTTTTGCATAAGCGTTCCTCCTCATGAAAGATAGGTGCTGAAAATCTCCTGTGCGCTTTCGTCAGCAATCATTAACAACTTAGGACCACCGGACATAGGCTGTGCAATGGGAATTGCACCAAAGTCCTCTATATAATGTTCCAGCAATTCATCGGTTTTGGCGGCAAAGGTTACAATACCGCCAAGGCTGGCATCAATGGACAGTTGAATACCAAAAGCAATCATCATGCGACCGATGCCAAGATACTTTTTGGGTTGGGAGATCGTAGGGTTGCTCTCAGGATGAGCTTCAATATCAACGATATAAATAGAAATACCGTTTTCATCTTCTTTGTATGCACCCAAGGCGACAATTTCACCTTCGTCGGTTTTCGCTGCGTATTTCTCTAGGTTGGGATCACCGATGAAATCGCTCGTCCAGTCGCTTTGCCAGCAGGATTTCGTAGTGGCAAGATCGGCGGTGGTGGCTCGATCGATTTCAATGGGGATTGTTTTCCCAGATGCTTCCTCGGTAACAAAATATTGAAGTATCATCGTATCACTCCTATAGGTATTATATCGAATTACCATAAAAAAATCAACAAACGAAATGTGAATGATTTCATGATAGAAAAACCAATAAAGAAAATCCAATTCATTTATGGGTGTATTTTCCTTTGCCGAGCTGATTTTGTTATCGTTCTTCGCGTGCAACGCTGCGTTTCTTGGTTTGTTCCAGCCCCGGCAGCAAGTCATCCACCTGTTTATATCCAATCGGTTCCACATAATAGGCGTGTGCCTGACCGTCCTCATGCATTACAATAATATCGCTGACAGACAAAGAGCGCATCTTTCTGCCATTGGGGCGGTTTTCCTGATTGTGCAGGCAGTAAAGGCTGTCCAGCGTCTGCCAGCATTCCATCTGCCCGCGGTACACCAGCTTATAGAATGCGGCATTTATATGATCTTTGGTGTAGTCATATCGTAAAAACGCAATCTCACGGTTGTTTGTCTGGTAGATTTCATACGGCAGCAGCTCGTACTTCTTTCTTCGCAATCCCCATGGAAAAATGGTGCCCTTTTCAAAGAGAAGAGGCTGGCTCAGATTCTCCGGAAACAAAACCGGAATGATGGGTTCGCCACAATACAAAGAAGCGTAAATTCTGGTTTTGAATTTCTCTGCATCGACATACGGAATGCGTTCCCGAACGCATCCGTTGCAGTCAAGATATTCGATATAGCCAATGACCGTATCGTGTTTGTTCATCTCGGTGATTCTCCTTTATAATTAACGGCTCAACCTTTCCCAAAAAGAGATTTTACTTCCAAAGCGCTCATCCGGCGGGCGGACCTTGGCAACCGGCAAATCACCGGACAGCATATCCTCCACCTGTGGGAAGAACAGAAGCCGATTATAGCGCTCCGCCTGTTCTTTTGAAAGCCCCAACATTTTGGACTCACTGAGTCCACAAACCAGAAACCGCCCGCGTATCGTGCAACCATCTTCCAGTTGTCTGTTGTATTTCAGCCGGCTTTGGTTTTTACTGCACACAACGCCGATTTTCGATGTGCCGAACGGTTTCAGCAGCAAACTGTCGCCCTCGATCACCTCGGAAATTGCCGCCTGCGGGCTGTCAAAGGCAGCCTGATAGGGGCAGTAGCCCGGTTCTATAATCAAAACTCTTGTCATACCGCCACCTCATCGTTCGTAATCCTGCCGCTTGCGGTAGTAGTTTTCCAGAAGTTTCAGGATGGTACTTTCCATCTGCTCGGAGGTACAGCCCTTCGGGAAATAGCGTTCGACCTTGGATACGGCAATCGTGAGCTGCGGTTCGCGCGGCTTTACGCTGGGGGAACGGGCAGACATGATCCCATGAATCTTGTCTTTCGTCAGAACACTTTCCTTGCTGGCAGCTTTCAGCTTCTGCGCTTGGGATAATGACGGTGTGCAGCCTTCCTCTTCCATGTAAGAGAGAAATTCTTCCTGTTCCTCCGGCGTCAGGTAGCTCAGCTCCACCGCGGGGGTGGTTTTGAGTCTGCCGTCATCCACAAGCTGCATCAGGTCGGGGGTGAGTTTGTTCAGCCGGATAAAACGCTGAACTTGCTTTACACTTTCTCCAGCTTCATCGGCGACTATTTGATTTGAACGACGCTCAAAATAATTCGGGCCAACTTGGCCCGAATTTATTTTTGACGGTCTACCGGCCTTTCTTTTTACAGCCTCCAACTTCATCTGGTACGCCTTTGCCTTTTCACTTGGCAGAATATGCTCACGCTGGCAGTTGGAATCCACCATCAAAATAATGGCGGTATCATCGTCCATGTCCCGCACAATGCAGGGCATGGTGTCCACTCCGGCGCGCTGGCTGGCGTGGCAGCGGCGGTGCCCGGCTACAATTTCATATCCGCCGTCCCGTCGCGGACGAACGATGGCAGGTGTCATCACGCCATATTCTTTGACGCTGTCCACCATCTTGTCCATTTCTTCATCGTCGCGCACCTGAAACGGATGCCCCTCAAAGGGGTGCAGCTCAGACAGCGGCAGGATCTGGATTTTCTCCAACTTGGCATCCTGCCGTTCTTCCTCAGTGGAAAACAAGTCATCTATCGAGGGCAGTCGGATGTTTTTTGCGAGATCTCTCACCCTTTTCCACCTCCTTTGCCAATGCTCTGTAAGCAGTGCTCGCCGGGCATTGCTTACTATAACGAAGTACGCTCTCCGATTTAGTAAGGCTTTCACCGACTCTGGTGCAGCGCGGAACGATTGCCTGATAAATGCGCGTGTGCGGACCATAGCTTGTGTGAATGGCTTTGATCATATCCCGTGTCATATTGGTACGGTGGTCTGCCATGGTAATCAGGACACCGTCAATCTCCAGTTTAGGATTGATTTTCCTGCGAATTTTACGGATGGTGCCAATGATACTGGCAAGACCTTCGACATCAAGAATCAGCGGCTGTACGGGAATCAAAACTCTGTCTGCGGCTGCAAGAGAGGCGGTGACAAGGTTGCCGAGTTCCGGCATACAGTCAATCAGACAATAGTCGTATTTCCCTTGAAATGGTTCCAGCGCCCATTGCATTACGCATTCACGCATAAAGGTATTTGTCAAACTTCGCTGCAAATCAGAAAGTTGAATGTTGGCGGGAATGACATCTACTTTTTCATCGGTATGGATAACAACATCGGGTGGGTCTACCTCGTTGCAGGCAGCCTCAATCAGCTCTTTCAGGGACGCACCTTCGTTCCCCTGCGAACAGCCAAGGTATCGGCTCAGGCTGGCCTGCGGGTCGGCGTCCACCAGCAGTACTTTATAGCCCATATCTGCCAGTGCCACGCCTAAATTTACGGCGGTCGTCGTTTTGCCCACGCCGCCTTTTTGGTTGGCAATTGCTATTGTTTTCATACGCGCTCACCTCGCTGTTTTTCAATCTTTGACTTGTACCAGATAAGGCTTTCGTTGTAGTCCTTGCCAACGGCAGGCAGCCGCTTTTCCACATTAAATCCGCGCTCGGCAAGGCGCTGGGCAACCGTTTCGGTAAAGCGCAGCCCCGGTTCATCACGGTCAAAGCAGAGCACCACATTTTTCACCTGCGGATGCTGCTGCAAAAAGTAGTCGATGGGCAGATAGTTCAGCCCGCCCAGTGCCAGATAATGCACACTGCGCCACTTTCCGATGTCTGTATACTGCCGCAAGGTCGCGCCGGACATAGCATCAATCGGGGCCTCGTACAGCTCCACGGTATCGCAGTCCGGGTTTTCCGCTTGCATCAGAAATCCGTACTTCTTTTGGCTGCCGGTGACATCACCGCGGTAGGTGCCTTGGCAGCCACGCTGAAAAGCAGAACGCGGAACGCCGCCTTCATCCTTGCCCACGAAAACGCAGTTGCGATAGCTGCCGCGTGTGGTCTGGTACAGAATACCGCTGCCCACGCAGTAGCGCAGGATCTTAGGGCTGATGCCACGGTGCATCAGGTAAGCGGTAACGGCTTCGGCGTTTCGATCCGGGGTAGGAAGTGTAAATGGACGAGGCTCGTGCGGCTTTACAGGCGCTGCCTTAGCCGGTTGAAAAGAAACAGTGACCGGTGCCATCTCGTTCAGCAGACGAACCGCTGATACAAAGTCCATGCCCTCCACCTTGGTCAGATAATCAATGGCGTTGTTGCCGCCTACATTACGCGAAAACCAGTGGAAGAATCCATTGGCAGGCGTGATGATCAGGCTATCGTGCGTCCGGGTGCAGTACTCGCGATCCGTTTTGCGCACAAGTTCGCCGGGGTGATAGGTTTCCAAATACTGCATCACGGTAATTCGGCGGGCAGCTTCAATATTCTTTTGGTATTTTCCCATGGGGGTGACCTCCGTTTCTGTATGAAAAAAGCACCTTGCCTACAAAATAGGTAAGGTGCCAAGGATACGATTATTTGTTTTTAGCTGGCTATTTGTCACTTCAGCTGGCTGAAAGGGGGTGTGGGGGAAAACACAGACGGCACCCCATTTCCCGAAAAAAGATATACTTCCCCCTTGGTGTACAGAAAAGGATTGACGCTGCGACAAAAACGCGGATTGCAAAGCCCCGCCGGATAGAGTATAATCGTTCTATAAGGTAAGGCAGGTGAGCAGAATGCGATTTTTCCTGATGCAGCGCAATCATCAAGTGGCTGTTATTGAAATAGCGGAAAAGACCGGCGACATTATTGATGTGGCAGAGGTTCTTTCGGCGCAGAGGATTCCCCTTGGCGCAAAGCATAGCGATGGCAGCTTTGATGTTCTGTCCCTGCGCAAATGGTGGGCAGGGCGCGGTATCCCGGCAAGCCGTTCCGGGCTGGAGCGCGCCTTGGAAACGCTGCATATCCCTTACGCTGAACTTCTGCTTGTCAAATGCAGCGGGCTGAGCCTTTCAGACCAGTATTGGGTCACGCCCTGCGATGCCCCACAGAATTGGCGAGATGTAAATTTCTACGAGAACGACTTTTCTGACGATGTGGGACGCGCTTTGTTTGGCGAGGGGGTTCTCTCGGCACAGCCGGATTTGTGTTCCCCCTGCAACACCTCAGACGGCTTTTTACAAAAGCGCTGGCGCATTGCGGACGGAAAACGAATCCTCTTAAAAGCAGGATCGGGCATTTACCAGCAGGAGCCTTACAACGAAATCGTTGCCACGGCTCTGTATGATGCGCTTGGTATGCCGCACGTTCCCTACTGGCTTATAGAGCAGGGCGGGCAGGTCATGTCCGCCTGCGCGTGCTTTACCAATGACCACACCGAGCTTGTCACCGCCGCCCAATTTATGCGGCTGCTGCCGCAAGCGCAGGGCGTTTCCAATTGGGAACACTTCAACGCCTGCTGCCGGACCGGCGGAATTTCTGATGCAAAGAAAGCGGTCTGCAATATGCTGGCTGCCGATTTCATCTTAGCCAACACGGATCGCCATCTTGGCAATTTCGGTTTCCTGCGTGATTCCGAAACGCTGGAATGGAAAGGAACAGCGCCCATCTATGACAGCGGCACAAGCCTTTGGCAGATGACCCTCACCCGCGCGATCAATGCGGAAGCCATGGTTCCCGCAAAACCGTTTGAAACCTCGCAGCAATCCCAGCTAAAGCTGATTGCGCCTTATGTGGATCTGCCGCTGGAGCGCCTTGATGGATTTTCCAATAAAGTAGAAGAAATCTTCCGAACAGCCGCCCAGTTTGATGATGAACGAGCCGCGAAAATTGCCGCCGCTGTTAGTGGCAGAATTCAAATGCTTCGATTTAATAGGGCATAATCTGAAATAGCTCCAAAGCATACGATTTGTGAAATGACTACAAATTGTAGGCAGTTAAAAATTACGGAAGCTATATGTCGCTGCCTAATGCCGATGACAGTCATGCGCCAACTGGTGACAAATTGTCAGCAGTTGAAATAGGGCTATAAAAACAGCGTCCTCCGTTTTACATTCGGGGGACGCTGCTTTTCTCTATAGCACTCATTTGGCGGTGGGCTTTTTTGTCGATATGCCTTGTCGGCTGAATTCTTTCGCAAGGTCAACCAGCTTTTTAGAAGGTCGATAGCTGTCCAGGATATGAGGACTAAGCAGGAAATTCAGCAGACAAGATTTGGGAATCATATACCCACCACTGATTTCAAAGTATCGGATGTAACCGTTATGGCACCAATTCGTCAGGGTGTTGTGGTGATAGCCGGTAAACCGGCTTGCTTCGGCAACACTCAGCACATCGCTGTAGGGCTGCGTTTTCAGGGTAAGAAAGTCCTGAAACTTCTTTCTGCTTTTGGCGGTATCCAGATTTGCCCATTCCCGTAAGGTCAGCATTTTGGGCTTGCCGCCTTTGTTCCAGCTCGCTGAGTAATACCCGGTCGGTGCCGAGAATTTTTCCGGTTGGGATTGACGCTTTTTAAGATACGTGATAACATCTTTTGTATTGATGATGTACTGGCGGGTTTTCTTGCCGGTATCTATGCAGGGAACAAGCCCGCTTGTCAGCAGGTAACGCGCCGTCTTTTTGCTGATATGGCAGATGACGCGCATCTGCTCCAGCCCGATTTTTTCAGGGTAGTTTGCCTTGATTTTTGCAAAGTCGTAACTGTAATCCACTAGAATCACCGTCCATTATTCGAACTCATCAACAGCAGGCAGGGACGGTTTGATTTTTGTGGCAAAGGGGAATTTGCATAAAATTTAGTCAACGCACTTCTGTAAATGCCCATAACAATAAGGAAAATTGAGCTTTTTTGTTCTCTCCTGTTTTTCTCTCCAACATCTCTCCAACGTGCCAAAAATGCCTGTTTTTCTCTCATTTTTCCCGAAAAATCGGCATTTTGAAATGGGTTCGAATTGCGACGTTCTGACGTTAAAAAGGACTTCTTTTTCAACATTTTTCGTCGTAGGTCGGTCGAATCATCTTCCGACAACTTCCGCTTTTTTCCGATAAATACCGTCAGTTGCGATATATACCAAAAAACTCGAGATGCGTTACAAAGAAAATGATTAAATGGTATTTCGCATCATTTTACAAAATGTCATTTTCATCAAGGTACAGATAAGGGACTTCCCGGACAACAAATCCATGGATTGCAATAAAACCGAGATGGCGGACGTTCGGCTCTTTGATTGCTGCAACCTGCTGCGCTTCATGATGAATCTCATTTAAAGTCATGGCTTGGCTATAATATTTCACTTCAAAGATATCATACCCATCGGAAAATTCCAAAGCTGCATCAAATCCGCCGTTTCTGCAATGAACGGGGTCGTAACAATAATAACTGCCAATGTTTCGCATGTTTTTGAGCTTCTCGTTGCGTACCTGCAGACTGAAATAGTCCCGGTAAATAGCCTCAAAACGCCGGGCCTTTGCCCCGCCGCCAACTCCTAACTTAAGGCAACACCGCACAATTCCCGCCTGACGGCTTAAGCACCGCTCCGGCGACTGCGGCACGGCATCTGCGTTGCCAAAATGCTCGATAATGTCGGGTTGCGGTACCCGCATCGTGCTTCGGGGGCAAAAGCCCCTCGCACTCTGCGACCGCTGCCCCTGCTTCGGTTCGCTGTTTCCGCCACTGGCGGCGCTCACCTTTGCAGCATCCAGTATTATCTGCGCTTTTGGCTTAGCATCTGCCGCACCTCGCTCGCCGTATCGGCACTTAGAATTATGCGGTATTGCCTTAAATCTTCCCCTTCATCACTCTCTCCACCATGGCGCGCTGTGCGTGCTCGGCTTCCAGGTTGGCGGGATGCTTGGGGAAGGCGCGCATGACTTTCTGGTAAAGCTTCAAGCCCTGGTCGGTGGTGCACATGCTGGCAACATACACCATATAATCCGGTACCTGGCCAAACACGCAGCGCTCGGTGTTTGGCACATCCCAGCGCTTTGACTGCTTTTCAATAAAGGCGGCGCGCATCTCGTCAGGGGTGGTGTACTGGGCCATTTCCTGTTCCCACTGGGGCCAGATCGGGTCCACCGAAAGGTCAATAATGGCCGGGCCGCCGTGGTCACCTTTGACCAGAGCAAAGGACTGGTACATGGGGGCAGAATCCGACATAAACACCCAGCCCACATACTGCACAGCCGGAATACCGTACACGTTCAGGGTGCGTACTACCTGTTCGGCATTCTGGTAGGTGTTGTTCATGCGGCCGTCAATGCAGTTCACAATTTCCCGCACATGGGCATCGCTGATGGTATCGGTAGTTTCGGTGGTAAACAGCTGTGCTTCGCGGTTGAGCGGGTACATGTTGGACGGTACCTTAATATCCTTGCCGTCGGTGCGGTCTACCATGCGGAATGTGTGATTTTCAAATGTATAAGAAGCCATGTTTCTTCCCCATTTCCTTATCTTTCGTTTATCCAACAGTATACCAAAAACGGCCTGCTGATTCAATGCCGGGCAAACAGAATCCCCGCCGCCAGAGCACAGTAGCTTTGGCGGCGGGGATTCCTGTATCAAAACCCACCCCTCAAAAAAGAAGAAGGAGACGGCAGATGAGGTACCCGCAGGGCGGGCAAGGAAGAAATGTGCGCGATGTGTTGCCAACCTAAAGCCCATATAAATTGGAATGGACATCGGGCTGATATTTTGTTCGACGATAGGGCGATACGTCTGCGTGCGCCCCTACGGGAGGATACTCCCAAAATGACGTGCCGTGAAATGTTTTATAAAGAAAAAACGAACCATTCCGGCGCGGTCGGGTGAGCGCACCCTACAGGGCAAAAACTCGTCTTTATTCTTCCACCACATCCCACTCCGCAAAATATTCCCGTGCTTCGGGCAAGATTTCGCGGGTGCAGGGCTGAATGTAATCGGCGGTCAGAGGGAGGTCAGCGCTGTTGGGGCCAGCTGAGATGGTGAACCGCCCGGCTTCTAGGTGCCAGACACTGTATTCGTCCGGGAAAGCCATCTGGTTGAGATTGAACCGGAACCGCACGGTGCGGCGCTGGCCCTGCGGTACGGTAATGCGGACAAAACCCAACAGTTCCAGTTCCGGCCGCACAATGGTGGCGATGGCATCGCGGCCATACAGCTGCACCACAGTCTCGCCGTCGCAGCTGCCGGTGTTATGCACCGTGACCAACGCTTCGGCAGTGCCATCGGGGTCCACGATCAGGTTCAACGCCTCATACGCAAAGGTTGTGTAGGATAGGCCATAGCCAAAGGGGCGCAGCGGGCGGAAGTCCGACTGCCAGTAGCCGTCCGGGTTCAGGGAACCCGCCACAAAGCTCTGGCCGGTGGTCCCGCGGTGTTCAGCCATGAACATCGGCTCGTGGCCCGCGGTGCGGGGCAGCGGCAGTGGCAGGCAGCCTGCGGGGCTGTGGATACCGGCAATCAGGGCGGCCAGCTCAGTGCCGCCCCAGGTGCCGGGGGTGAATGCTTCCAGAATGGCGGCGGCGTTGGCGTAAATATGGGGGCTGGTCAGGGGACGGCCATCTGTATGGGTTACGATGGTACGCGGGTTTGCAGCCAGCACCACACGGGCCAGTTCTTCCTGCGCACCGGGCAGGTCAAGGCTGGCGGCATCGTTACCTTCGCCGGTGTCGCAGTGGCGGCCCCAGCCATTTTTTCCGCTCAGGCACAGGATCACGGCATCCGCGCTTTCAGCGGCCGCGAGGGCGGCGGCAAAGTCGGTCTGGGTGGGGTCGAGATAATCGCAGCCCTGGGTGTAGGTGCAGTTGGGGTAAAGCTCCTGCAGGGCTTCAAAAATCGTTTTGGCTTCGGGGCGGGATTTGTGAATCTCGCGGTCGGTGGCGGCAAGGTCGTACTTGCGCACTGGCTTGGCGGCGGATTTATCGCCCACGCCTGCCATGGCACTGGAATCCTGCACCACCTGGAACATTTCCAGCATAGAGGGCTGGGTGTAGCCGCCGTACAGCAGGCGCAGGCTGCTGGCACCGGGTCCAATGACAGCCAACTTGATGCTGCGGTCGGTAAGGGGCAGGGTGTTGCCCTCATTTTTGGTCAGCACAATGCTTTCCCGCGTGGCGCGCTGCTCGGCAGCAGCGGTGGGGGCAAACGCAGCGGCGTGGTACTGCTGCCACTGGGGGTAAGGCTCATCAAAAAGGCCAAGTTCAAATTTGAGCGTCAGCACGCGAAGAACGGCGCGGTCCAGGTAGGAGATATCCACCTTGCCTTCGGCAAAGGCGTGGGTCATGCCATCGGCATAGCCAAGGCGGTCGGGCAGCTCCATGTCCAAGCCCGCGGTCAGGCATTGCAGCGCGGCATCGGTGATATCATCCGCAGTGGCCAAGATATCGTCTAGCAGGCGTTGTACAGAGCGGTAGTCGCTGACTACCAAACCGTCAAAGCTTAGTTCGCTGCGCAAAAGGTCAGTCAGCAGCTTGCGGCTGGCGCAGACGGGGCGGCCCTCCCATTCGGAGTAGCTGTTCATCACAGTGCGGATGCCCGCCTTGCGGATAGCAGCCTCGAACGGTTTGGCGAACACCTCGCGCAGTTCGCGGGCATCGGCCTGGGTGCGGGTCAGGTTCAGTCCGCCCACAGTCTGGGAGTACCCCAAAAAGTGCTTGGCGGTGGCGGCCACGCCGGTGCTCAGGTCGTTGCCCTGCAGGCCCTGCACAAATGCGCAGCTCATAGCGGCACTCAAGGTCGGGTCGCCGCCATATGTCTCATTCACGCGGCCCCAGCGCAGGTCCTTGGCAACGTCCAATACCGGCGATAATGCGTGCAGAATGCCCATGGCGCGCATCTGGGTACGGATGGTATTGGCCATATCGCGCACAAGGGCGGTATCAAAGGTGGCGCCCAGGCCGATAGAGTTGGGGTAAAGCACGGTATGCGGGACTACCGGCCCACCCAGTGCTTCGCAATGGAAGAGCGCCGGAATGCGGTGGGGCGAATGCTCCATCACATACTGCTGCACATCCCGCAGGCGGGCAGCCAGTGCTTCGGGTTCTTCGCAGATATCCAGCAGGGCAATTTCGCCGATGCCGCCGGAAAGATCTTTGGCAGTCAGGTCGGTGTCCTCACTGACCAGCATGGTGCAGCCCAGCTGGCGGACTTTTTCTTCCAGCGAAAGTTCTTTCAGCAATGCCGCAGCCCGCTGGCGCGCCGCGGTGGAGATAAGGCGGTTGGAGATGTTCATGGGCAAGCCCCTTTCTAGTTAGGAGTTAGGAGTTGAATAGGCAGAGCCTGATGATGGAGCCTGAAAATATCTATAAGGAATGGTCCATTTTCAGTTCTTATAGCAAATTTCAAAATTAAAGCGCATATCCGCAGAAGCGGAACCAGCCGGAACAATCAGAGACAGTAACAGCGTGGAAAGTATTCTGAATCGCATTTGGAAGGGCATCCAGCATCCTCGCCTTGAATTTACGAAGGAAAGCTTTCACCTTCGACCAAAGTTTTTCAAAAGGTCACTTGCCTTGAATCCAGATATAAGGCCGTTCCAGTCTTTTCTCTTCTGCGCCACATCGGGGACGCTCCTGTTCACTGGCATGAAGAGACTTTTTCTTCCGGCGGTATCCTGCTTTCTGAAGAAAACGCCAGACAGTATCAATACTGACAGGCAAATCCAACGTTTCAATGATTTCCAGACTCCTCCCTCCTAACTCCTACTTTTATCAATATTCGATTTTCACCGTTCTTACCTCAAACGGTTTGAACGGGGCAAGGTTGGTGAGGTCAACGGAGAATTGGGCGTTTTCTGCCATATCGCACTGGTGGGCGGCGGTCACGGCAAAGCCGGGGTGCAGGGCAACGGGGGCAGTGTGGGAACCTTCGCATTCATACAGGCGCACGATCAGGGCGTTCTGGGCGTCCTCGCAGGGCTTTACGGTTTCTACCACTACATTGCGGCAGCTGGTGGTCAGCAGGGCAGGGGAGGGCGCATCGGCAGCCAGCACGGTGGGCAGACGGTCGAACCGCATGCCGCGGCGGGGCACCTTGGCGCTGAAGCCTTCCGCATGGGGCTGGATGGCGTACCGGAACGTGTAGGTGCCTACATCGCCGCGCTCATCGGGCCGGGTACCGCCCTTGGCCAGCGTCAGGGCCATGGTTCCGCCCTGAACGCTGATGCCATACTTGCAGTCATTGAAGATGCTCAGCCCGCGGCCCGGCTCCGAAAGGTCGGTATAGCGGTGGTTGCAGCGCTCGAACATGGCCTGCTCGCGGGTATCGTTGGCAGTGGTGGGGCGCTCAATGTAGCCAAACTGGATCTCGTGTCGGGCTGTTTTGGCGCGCAGATTGGTGGGGAATGCCGCTTTCAGCACACGGTGCTTTTCGTTCCAGTGCAGTACGGTCTGCCATTCTACCAGCGTGCTTTCGGCGCGGAAAATCATGTCCTGCTCAAGGATTGTTGCGGTGCCCAGTTCATACCGGCTGTGCAGGCGGAACTCCTGCGGGCCATCGGCGGTCACGGTCTGCTTGGTAAGGCGGGCGGCGGGCTGCAATTTCATCATGCAGTCGGCGTCAATATCCCAGCCATCCCAGCCAGCGGAAACATCCTCTGCCATCAGCAGGGTATTCATTGGGCCGTCCGCCCACTGCATGCCGTCTGCACGGGTAACAAGGGAGGTAATGCGCCCCAGCTCGTCCAACTGTACTTGCAGCAGCGGGGTGGTCAGCGTTTTACCGTCATACACAAAGCGGCTGGTTTGGGCGGGCTGTTCACCGGGAACAAAATGCAGCACGGCAGCGCCCAGCGCGGGGCGTTCCAGCCCATACACAGCGGTGGCGGCGGTGCCATCGGCAAGAAGCACATTTTGCAGCGTCACGCCGGGCTCCTGGACTATAAAGCCGGAGGCAATCTTCGGCAGGTAGAACACATCGCGGCAGGGTTCATCCAGCGGGTTCAGCACGGTATAACAGTTCTGCGCGGGGGCAAACCAGCTGCGCAGCAGTTCGCTGCCGGTGTGCAGCATCTCGGCCATATCATGCAGGCTGCGGTCATTAGCGGCGGCAATGCAGCTGCCGGGCAAGATATCGTGGAATTGGTTTACCAGCAGGGTGTTCCACAGCGGGCGCAGGGCAGTGCCGTCCGCAGGGGTGTGGGTGGCAACAGCGCTGCGGGTCAGGCAGAGTTCCAACATGCGCAGCAGGTTTTCCGCCATGCGGTTGTTCTTTTTGATCTGCTGCTTGGCCGTCAGGGTGCCGCGGTGCAGCTCCAGATACAGCTCACCGTCATACACAGGCAGGGTAGGGGCGGCGGCTTCCAGCTTTTGCACAAAGGCATCGGCGGAGGTATATTCGACCTTGGGGCAGCCCTCCAGATCCTGCAGCCGTCGGGCGGCTTCGATCATCTCAAACTGCGGTCCGCCGCCGCCATCGCCATAGCCAAAGGCCACCAGCCGCTCCGGGAACGCCTGCTTGCGGGCAATGTGGTCCTTGTAGCCAATGCCCTCAATGCGTTCCAGCAGCCCAGCCGGGTCGGGCCAGGTATCGATCACAAAAAAGTGCGCTACCACGCTGGAACCGTCGATGCCTTTCCAGACAAAGGTTTCATAGGGGAAGCGGTTGGTATCGTTCCAGGCAAGCTTGGTGGTCAAAAATCCGGTCACACCAAAACCCTGCATAATCTGTGGCAGGGCGGCGCTGTAGCCAAAGGTATCCGGCAGCCAGAATACCCGCTGCTCCTTGCCGAACTTATCCCGGATGTACCGGGTGCCCCACAAAAACTGGCGGACAAGGCTTTCGCCGGAGGGAATGTTGCAGTCGCATTCCACCCAGACCGCGCCGTTCAGCTCAAACCGGCCATCGGCTACCCGCTTTTGCAGCTGGCGGAATACCTGCGGGTAGTGCTGTTCCATCAGCCAGGTGTGGTAGGCAGCGCTCTGGATGAACCGATACTCGGGGTACTGGTCCAGCAGGTTGAACTGGTTGGCTGCGGTGCGGGCAATCTTTTTGATCGTTTCGTCCATCGGCCAAAGCCAGGCGGTATCAATATGGCTGTGGCCCACAAGGTCCGCAGTGGGGGCGCTGCCACCGTTTTTTTGGGCCAGGGCGGGGGCCATCACGCGGCGTGCTGCGGCCAGGCTGGTATGCCAGGTCTCAGCATCAGTGGCCGTTGGGTCATAGTACAGCACCTGATGCACCTGCGTTAATACGTTCAAAATCTCAGCGCGGCGGAAAGAAGTTTCCGGCAGTTTCTCCACCAGCTGCAGCAGGACCCGCAGGTCAAGAATAAAGTCCAGCACATCCTGGTTTTTGGTGCAGACCGAGATTTTGTCCGCAGTAAACCGAAAATCCCGGTGGGGGCGTTCCTCAAACGGCTGCTCGCCAATGACATAATGCCCGGCATAAAATTCAATGGCTAGCTGCACCGGGGTGCCCGGAACGGCAGCGCGGGTAAAGCAGTCGCAATAATGGTTGCCATGGCGGGTTACGACAATTTTGGTGGCAAAGGTACCATAGGGTTCGCCGTTCACCCACAACATGGCCTCGTACCCGCCAAGCTCCGGGTACAGGTAAAGCGGCTGCCCGGCCAGCTCATTCGGTGGGGTATACTGGGTCAAAAACCAGCAGTAACGGCCCTCACCACCCCAGGTTTTGCCGGTGGGGCGGGTTTCGGGCACAGCGGCCAGGGTGGCATCCGGCACAGTCTCCAGCCGGTCGACAGTTTCGTACATCGTATAGGGCAGCTGGGCGATTTTGGTGAACACATAGGGTTCAAACACTTCCAGCGCGCGCTTTAGTTTGCCGATCAGTTTGCGGTTCTGGGCATCGTTCAGCATGGGGCGCCTCCTTCTCTCTTTTCCTGGGTTTCCGTTTGGCTCGTTTTTTGCCGGGGCAGCGGGCGGCCCGGCGTTGTTTCATGCTTCCATCATACGGGTTTTGGGGCTTTCTGCAAGGCATTATAAAGAATTGATGATGCGATATCAACAATTCGTTATGTTGCAAAGTGGGTAAAATCGTCTATAATGGTAAAAACGCACGAATTTTGTTCAAAGGAGGCCCGCCCCATGCCGCAGGACCGCACCCCGCAGCTTTCCTTCAATTTGTCCCGCAGGCTTATCAGCATCTTCCTGGTTTCGGTGCTGGCGGTTTACACTGCCGGCATTACCGTTACCCTGCGCCTGCGCCGCAGCGCTATGCAGGACTGGCAAGCCGCCTACACTGCCCAGGCTGCGGATTTTACCGATCAGCTGAACACTGAGCTGCTGCGCATCCGCACCCAGATGAAATATACCCTGACCCGTTCTGTCACCCTGCGGCTGACCCTTACTCCGCGGCAGGCCAGCTTTCCCGCGCTGTATGATTCCATCCAGCGTATGACAGAGCAGGTATACACCATGCAGAATACCAGTAGTCTGATCCAATCTACCACAGCGTATTTTCCCTCGCTGAATAAAACCATTCATTCTTCCGGCACGTACAATGACCCCACCGCCCTGGAGCAGCAGCTGATTGAAGCATATTACGCTGCGCCCGGCCACAGTGCTGTGCTGACGGTGGGCGGGCGGCTGTATCTGGTATCGGACGCCACAAGTTTCAACAATAAAACATCCACCGCATTGGTGTGGGCGGAACTTTCCACCGCCGCACTGACCCGCCTGTGCAGCCAATATGCGGAAAACGGCCAGACAACGGCCATCTATTGTACGGACGGCAGCAACATCTTTACGGTGCGCAGCCCCGGCAGCGCATCAGCCCCCGCCGCCCTGGTGGTGGATATCCAGGATGCCGTGTTGAATGAATTCACCGGTAGCACGGAAACCAAAGTGGATGCTGCTGAATATCTGCGCATCGTGCAGCCTGTTGGTTCGTGGAGCTTGTGGACTGCCAATTACGCTGGAACCGATGCACTGCGGGAAGTAACAGCCTCCTTTGCAGTGTGGATCGGCGTGCAGACGATAATTATGCTGCTGGCGGTAGGAATCTTTCTGTTTTTGGTCTGGCGGCTCATCACAAAGCCGTTCCGCCAAATCGCCAAACAGCTGCAAACAATGGAGCAGACCGGGATGCTACTGCCGGACCCCAACGGCGGGCCTGCCATCAGCAATGATATGGACTTTTTGCATTACGCTTTTGCCCAGCTGGGCAGCCAGCTGCAGGCCACGCTGGAACAGGCATATCATAATAAAGAGCTCGCTTATCAGTCCGAGATCAAATACTTACAGGCGCAGATCAATCCGCACTTTTTGTACAACAGCTTTTACCATTTGTACCGAATGGCCAAAATGGAGGACACCGACGGCATTGCCGAGATGAGCCTGAAATTAAGCTCTTACTACCGTTATATTACCCGCAGCGCCCAGCCGGTTGTTACCCTGGCGATGGAGTACCAGAACATTGTGGATTATACCGAGATACAGACCATCCGCTTTGGTGACCGCATCACGGTGCAGCTGCAGCCCCTGCCGGAACCTTACCGCGAACTCGCCGTGCCGCGCTTTATTTTACAGCCCCTGTTCGAGAACGCATATAACCACGGCGTGGAAAAAATGGAGAACGGTCTGATCCAGCTGCGGTTTAAGATGAAACCTGAATTTTTGAATATTTATGTTGAAAATAACGGCAGCTGCCCAGATGCCGAGCTGGAAAAACTGACCCAGTACTTGAACAGCACTGACCGCAAGGCCGAGTGCACCGCCCTGAAAAACGTAAAGCTGCGTATGCAGATGCAGGGTGGCGACTTGCAGGTGAGCCATGGCACGCTGGGCGGCTTTGGGGTCAGCCTGCGGCTGCCGTTGCATCCCGCTCACTCGCAGAACACCGAACAGCAAAACGGGCAGCCCCAAAAGGAGGAAACCAGCCATGCAGACACTGTTGCTTGTGGATGATGAACCAAATATTGTAGAGGGCCTTGCCAGCCAGTTTGAGGGACGGTACGGCGGTGATGTGATCGTGCTGAAAAGCTTTTCCGGCCTGCACGCGTTATCCATTCTGCAAAACAACAAGGTGGATGTGGTGTTGTCTGACATCCGCATGCCGGATATGGACGGCCTGACCTTGCAGCGGGAAACGGAAGCGCTGTGGCCGCACATCCATTTCGTGTTTTTGAGTGGCTTTGATGATTTCCAGTTTATCCATCAGGCGTCCAAATCGCCGCTGTACCATGGGTATCTGCTCAAAATGGAAGGCGATGAGGTGGTACTGAACAAGATCGATCAGGAGATCGCCCAGTGCGCAGCCGAAGCACGCGCCGAGCTGGAGCAGGGAGAAATGCAGCGCCGTTATGCCCGCATGCAGGGCTTTTTGCAGCGCGCTGCGCTGGAAGGTTTTGTGCGTGGCGGTGGCAGCTGGCAGCAGATCCAGCATAGCCTGCCCAATCTGGAGATGACGCTGGACCCCACCCGCCCCGTGGCCATGGTTCTGGGCAAAGATACCGCAGCCGAGGCAACGGAGCATCTGCAAAGCCTGATGCTGGCGGATAACATCCTGGCCGCGCAGTTCCCGCAGCTGGTGTTTGAATCCCTGATGCCGGAAAGCGGAACCTTTGTGTGGTTGCTGCAGGGTGCTGCGCCGGAAAACCCGCCTGCAACCAATTATCTGTATGCTGTGTTTGAAGCGTTGCAGCAGCAGTTGAGCGATACCGCCAACTGCCCGGTCAGCGTGGTGGTTGGCAACGCCGGACCGTTTGAGAATCTGGCCGAGCAGTACAGCCTGCTGAACCGCATCTACCGCATGGTGGACCAGAGCGCCGGCCGCCTGCTGATCGTGGACGAAAATACTTACGCGGATCTGCTGCTGGGCACCGGCAGCGCTTCCATCCAGAACCAATTCCAGTTTTCGGCACTGTTGCAGCAGTTGGACCAGCTGATGCGCACAGGCACTGCGGATACTGTATGCACCATGATGCAGACAACATTTTTTGATGCTGCCGAACCGCCCCAACTGGACAGCGAACAGCAGCAGCTGCTCTTCACCCTGCTGCTGAACGTGCGGCGGGAAATTTTTGCCGAACAGCTGGGAGAAGAGCCCGCCCGCGATACGGCCTGCTTTGACATGTTTAACGCCTACCTGCGCAGCGGTGCCGCTACCCAGCTGGAAATGCTGCACCGCTTTACCGACCTGTGCGCCAAAACCTGCCGCCAGCGCGAGGAAAACGAAACCCACAGCACCCAGGCCATCATCAAGCGGATCAACCGTTATATTGAGGATAACGTGGAAAACTATGACCTTTCCCTGACTGCCCTTGCCCGCATGACCGGCTTCAACCCGTCGTATCTGTCCCGCTTTTACCGCATCAATACCGGCAAAAAGCTTTCCGACCAGATCGACGAGGCCAAATTGCAGCACGCGAAGAAATTGATCGCCCAGGGGGAACTGGTCAAAAATGTGGCCGAACGTACCGGTTTTGCCTCGCCGTCGGCGTTCATCCTGTTCTTCAAACGCAACACTGGGGTAACGCCGAGGCAGTATTTTGAGAGCGAAAATAAAAGTTAGGGCAATACCGCATAATTCTAAGTGCCGATACGGCGAGCGAGGTGCGGCA
>ERZ772865.822-NODE-822-length-34371-cov-12.414063_pt1 | contig 34371 bp, 33 predicted proteins | sample MGYA00512133_ERZ772865 | MGnify/ENA primary metagenome ERZ772865 (study PRJEB29015, sample SAMEA2737722) | human gut metagenome | biome: human gut; feature: human-associated habitat; material: faeces | place: China | collected 2012 ...
GAACGCCGGCACAGAAAGGAAACCGATCCGTGGGATGCGGAGCTCTCTCAGACACCGCCGCTGCCGAAGGACTGGGAGCGGTGGGTCAATAAGGTGGGTATTCAGGAAAACTACATCTTCTACGATTACCACAGAGGCGGCGCAAAACACGGCTACTGTACCTACTGTGAGAAGGAAGTCGCACTGAAACAGCGGCCCTATCATAACAGAACTGGAACATGCCCTGAATGCGGTCACAGAGTAACCTTCAAAGCAAGGGGAAAGATGGCGGACTATCTGCACTCCCCAACAGAATGCGCATACCTGGCGCAGAAGTGTGGAGACGGGTTTGTGGTTCGCCAATTTCAGGTGAACAGGCAGTACCGAAAGGAAGAGAACGCCATCGTATCGAAAACCTCCTGCTTTGAGAAGCAGCGCATTTTCTACCGTGCGGATCTGACCTCACACCCGTATTACTGGGGCTGGTATAAGCAGCGCCGCGTCCGGTGGGTAGAGGGCATCGATGAGTACATCAACACAGGTATGGGCTATTCCTACAACGAGTATTGTTATCAGCCGGGGAGCATCTATGGAAAAACGCTTTCCAGCATTGCCCCATTTCTTGTGAGGACCGGATTGAGGGAGTATGTAAGACTTTGCCGGGGCTGTGTAAGCCCCAACTGGTACCTGTTTGCGTGGGGGAGGTTTCCCCGCATTGAGCAGATCTGCAAAGCCAATCTTCCGCGGCTGACCACGGAGTGCTTGGAAAATTTTGGAGCCGTAAAAAGCTGTATCCGGCAGGAGTCCGAAACCAGTCTTGTCAAGGCATTGGCGCTTGATACGCACCGGCTTTCGCGGCTCCGGGCGCTCAACGGCGGCGCCATTATGCTCGACTGGCTGCAGCGGGAGAAATGCAGCGGCAGAATCATCCCGGATCATGCGCTGCGCTGGCTGGAGCAGGAGAAGATCCATGTTTCCGATATCGCCTTCATTCTGGATCGAATGTCGGAGCAGCAGGTCTGCAACTATCTTCAGCGTCAGAAAAGCGGCACGCGGGATTCCCTGCGGCAGATTATTTCCACATGGCGGGATTACCTTTCCATGGCGGACAAGCTGGGAATCAACACCAACGATGAGATCGTATACCGTGTCAAGCTGCTGCGCCAGCGTCACGATGAACTGGTGGAGCAGCTGCGGAAAAGAGAACGGGACATGGAAGCTGCCGCAACAGCAAGAAAGTATCGGAAAATTGCAGGTATCTGCCGCTTGATCAAACCAAAATACGAATACACCGGCGAGGTGTATTCCATCGTTATCCCGTCAGGTGTACGCGATATTATGCGCGAGGGCGATGCGCTTTCCCACTGTGTCGGCAAGTCAGACCGCTATTGGGAGCGCATCGAGCAGCAGGAGGCATATATCCTGTTCCTGCGCAAGACCGCAGAGATCGACAAGCCGTACTACACCCTTGAGGTGGAGCCAAACGGCACGATACGGCAGAAACGGACCTATTTTGACCGACAGAACGATGACCTCAAAGACGCCGAGCAGTTCCTGAAGGAATGGCAGAAGGTTGTCTCCGAGCGCTTGACAGAGAGCGACCGGGAAAAAGCGGAAAAGAGCAAGGTCCTTCGCCTGCAGGAATTCGAGCAGCTGCGACAGGATGACATCCGTATCCATACCGGCGACCTTGCCGGTCAGCGGTTGGTGGATGTTCTGGTGTCGGATCTCATGGAAACTGCGGCCTAAGCCGCAGCACAACACATTTGAACGAAGGAAAGGAAGTTGTAGAGAACATGAAAAACGGATTTACGATCACGCAGCGCAACGCTGTGGTGGAGCAGCATCTTTGGTGCATTGACACGGTCATGACGCAGTACGCCGCATGGATGCAGACGGCACCCATAGACCCCGATGATGTGTACCAGTCTTTGGCGGTACGCCTGATCCGGGCAGTCAACAGCTATGATCCCTGCAAAGGGTATCTCAAGGAGTACATCCTCTCTCAGCTCAAGCGGGAGATGGTTCGTGTCCGGAGTACGCAGACTGTCTATGGACTGACGCAGGCGCCGGCCAATATCGGCAGCACCATTGTTCCGCTCACGATTGCGGCACAGCGGGAATCGTACTGGGAAACCTATATTGCTGTATAAAAGGAGTCATGTGAAAATGAAACAGTTGGGAAACCTCGCGGTTATTTGTGCCCAACGCCCGGAGCTGCTGATGCAGCTCCGGAGCGGTCTGGTCTTGGTACAGGCAAAAAACCGTGCGGCGATGGAGGCTGCATGGAACGATGACACACGGATCGAAAGAATGATCTATGAACTGAACTTCGGAGCTTTCTCCAAGGAAAGGCTGGTGTGAGGAATGGAGCAGAGCAAGCAGCAGAGAATACGGGAATTGACCGACCGGCTGAACCGCTGCCGGTATGAATACTACAATCTGAACGCGCCGTCTCTGACAGACGCCGAATATGACGCACTTTTTGATGAATTGAGCGCGCTGGAAAAGGAAACGGGATTTAATCTGACCAACTCCCCCACACAGACCGTTGGCTGTTATCCCGCTGTCAGCACCTTGGAGAAAACGACGCATAAGATCCCGCTGCTGTCCTTGGATAAAACGAAGAGCAGTACGGAACTGCTGCGTTTTGCGGGAGAACAGATGGTCATGCTGATGCTCAAGCTGGACGGTCTGACGGTGAAGCTGACCTATGAAAAGGGCCTTCTGATGGAGGCTGCTACCCGTGGTGACGGAGATACCGGCGAAAACATTACCCACAATGTAATGGGAATCTCCGGTATCCCGGACAAGATTTCATATAAGGACCGATTGGTTGTTACCGGTGAGGCATTTATCCGTCCCAGCGATTTTGAGGCGTTAAAAGACACGCTGCGGGACGGGAATGGCGAACCTTATAAAAACGGGCGCAATCTGGCTGCCGGCTCTGTCCGCCTGTTGGACTGCGGCGCCTGCAAGGACCGCCGCGTGACCTTCATGGCGTTCAATGTGCTGGAGGGTCTTACGGAAGAATATCCATGGAAGTCGCAGCGCCTTCGGACTATCGAACAGCTTGGCTTCCCCGTCTGCAAATACTTAGCGAGCAAGCAGGCGCTGACACAGTTTGATATGGACGCCGGTATCCGGCACCTGCGGAAATACGCGCAGGAAAACGACATCCCCATTGACGGCATCGTGGTCACCTACAACGATGCCGCCTACGCAAAATCCTGCGGCCGGACCGGGCATCACTATAAGGACGGATTGGCGTTCAAATTTGAGGACGACACCTATGAAACCGTCCTGCGTTCGATTGAATGGACGCCCAGCCGCACAGGGGAAATCACGCCGGTGGCGGTCTTTGACACGGTGGAGATCGACGGCTGCGCGGTATCCAGAGCGAGCCTCCACAACCTCTCTTTCATTGAGAATTTGGAACTGATGCCGGGATGCCGTATCAAGGTGAGCAAGCGGAACCAGATCATTCCCCATGTGGAGGAAAATCTGGATCGGGACTGCTACGCCAGAGAGAAGGTCGTTCCTGCCAGATGCCCGTGCTGCGGACAGCCTACCCGTATCCATACGACCAAAAACACTGTGAACGGGGAGGAAAAGGTCACGGCGGCCCTGTTCTGCGATAATGAGCAGTGCGAAACGCGGAAGCTGCGTAAGTTCGTCCACTTTGCAAGCCAGAAGGCGATGAATATCGTGGGATTGTCTGAAGCAATTCTGGAAAAATTCATTGGAAAAGGTTGGCTCCACTCCTATATGGACATCTTCTTTTTGGACAAACACAGGTCGGAGATCGTTCAGATGGAGGGCTTTGGGGTGAGATCCTGGCAAAATCTTTGGGACGCCATCCAACACAGCCGTATTACCACCTTTGAGCAGTATCTGACTGCTATGGATATTCCCATGGTAGGCAGCACCGCCAGCAGGGCCATCTGCCAAAGGTTCCGCGGAAATCTTTCGGAATTTGAAACGGCTGTATGCATGGGCTTTGATTTTACACAGCTCCCGGACTTCGGAGAAACGCTGCACAGGAATATCCATCAATGGTTCCGCAGCGAGGAAAACTGGACGGTCTGGACGGAGCTGCGGCGACTGGTGTGCATTAAGACCTATCAGCCGCCTGCGGTCGGCACCGATATGAGCAATCCCTTTGTCGGCAAGACCCTTGTGGTGACCGGCAAAGTAGAGCCATACACCCGGGATGGGATCAACGAAAAAATTGAATCTCTGGGCGCTCATGCCGGCAGCTCGGTAAGCAGCAAGACAGATTATCTGATCTGCGGCGAGAACGCCGGGAGTAAGCTGGAAAAGGCACAGGCGCTTGGGGTCAAGATCCTGTCACCCGGCGAGTTCTTCCGCATGGCCGGAGAAAGTGCATAAAGAAATGAGGGAGGGCGTTTTGCCCTCCCTTTTTATTGCAGAGGCGAAATACAGTATTGCTTGATTTATCAGGGAAAAATAGATATACTACTACCAGAGTGTAGATTTCAATGGAGGAATTATATCAATGAGTCATGAACTGCACCTTCATAAAATCGGTCCCATCAATGACTGCCGGCTGACGCTTGACTCTTTTACGATTTTGACCGGACCGCAGGCTAACGGAAAGAGCACAGCTGCAAAAGCGGTCTATTTCTTTCGGTCAGTCAAACAGGATATCCTCAGCATTATGATGCAGGGGGGGCCAAACGCAGTTACCGGAGACAAGGCTTCCACTTGGAGCACCGTTCTGAAGCAGCGGATGAAAGACAAGTTTTTGCAGCTTTTCGGGACCTCGTGGGTCATGCCATCTGATATGCGGATGGAATACCAATACAGCAAAGATGTGTCTATCACGGTGTCCTTAGAGGATGATTTCAATGACTCTTCCAAGAATTATATTGTGATCGATTTCAGCAATTCGATTGAGAGCTACTTGGAAGCTCTAAGCTCACACATCTTCACCAATATTACTCCGGCGCAGAAAGAGCACGAAGAAAAGAAGCTGAATGAGCTCTTTGATGATCCGTTCGAGCCCGTCTTTATTCCCGCCGGCCGGAACCTCCTGACATTGTTGAGTACACAGCTCAACTATATCTTTACCTCGTTGGAAGATTCACAGCTGAGAAATATTGACTACGTCACAAAGAGATATACGGAATTGATCCTCCGCCTGAAACCGGTGTTTGCCCACGGGATGGAGGGCATTGCCAACCGTATGAAAGACGATCCAACACAGTCTAAGAAATATGAACGGATTCGCCCTGCTCTTAATGTCCTCATGGACCAGGCGAAAGAGATCATGCAGAGCACCTATCGGTATGTGGATGGGGAAGAACGGCTGTATCTCTCGGATGACCGTTATGTAAAAATCAACCTTGCATCCTCCGGACAGCAGGAAGTTGTGTGGGTATTTAACCTCCTCTTTTACTATCTGTCGGAAGATAAAAAGATTTTCCTGATTATTGAGGAGCCGGAGTCACATCTCTATCCGGAATCCCAGCGACGTATCAGCGAAACGCTTTCCTTGATGGCTGACAGCGGAAATTCAGTTTTCGTTACGACCCACAGCCCCTATGTCCTCGGAACGTTTAATTACCTTCTGATGGCGGGACAGGTTGCAGAGAATCATCAAGAAGAAGTGGCAGAGAAGCTTGATAAGCGGCTGTGGCTGAAAGCTGGGAATGTGAACGCCCACTATATCTCTGATGGGAAACTGACGGATGGAATCTCTGATGAAGACGGGCTGCGTTTGATCAGAAATGAACTGATCGATGGGGCCTCTTCCGAAATCAATGATATGAGCGATTATCTGCTTGGTTTTCTCTATGCTGAGGGAGGCGAATGATGCCTTACAATATAAATGACTATAAGCCTTTCCGCGAAGGCAATCATTCGGTTTTTCCATCTTCTGAAAATGGGTGCAGACACGTTGGAAATAACACAAAACGACAATATGTTCGGCACTTTAAGGTGGATGGAGAAGTTTTCAGGGGCCCAGGAGAGGAACGGTGCGATTATCTTCTTCTCAATGATGAAGCAGCAACCTCTTATTACATCGAATTGAAAGGCTCTGATTTGCCCAAGGCTATTCGGCAGATTGAAAACACAATCAAACTGCTCTCGCCTTCACTGCCCGGCTACGCGGTTCTGCGCCGGATCGTGTACCACACAGGTTCCCATAACGTCCACGCATCTGAGGTCCTGCGCTGGAAGGCACGGTATAAAGCTGTGGTAAAAGAACGAGCGTATTCAGAAAACATTTAAAGGCTATCCCATAAATGGCATCCGCAGCCATTAAAAAACTGTGGAGCCTCTTTTCAGCAGAAAGCTAGGCGGTGAGAAAATTTCTCGCCGCCCAGTTTTTTTGTTGCTTTTATGCGTATTGCAGCCGTATAGAAGATGTATAGGAGGTACACAGCTATGTTAATTGCAATCGACCATGGAAACAAGCAGATCAAAACTGTTCATACGCAGCCATTCACATCCGGATTGATCCAGGGCGACACGCCGGGGTTCGGAACGGACTGCATGGCATATCAGGGGAAATACTATACGCTGACCGACCAGCGTATTCCCTATCGGCGGGATAAGACGGAGGATGAACGCTTTTTCATTCTGACGCTCTTTGCCATTGCCTATGAGATCGAAGCGATGGGACGGTACAGCGACACCCTGATGCGGATTCAACTGGCGGTCGGATTGCCGCCGGCACACTTCGGTGTGCAGGCCAAGCGGTTTATCAACTATTTTGATGGACGGGGCGCCATTTCATTTCAATTCCGCGGCAAACCGTATGCCGTTTATATTGAAAATACAGCCTGCTTTCCGCAGTCATTTTCCGCGGCCGTTGCGACGGTAAAGAATCTGACTGCCAGCCCGAAGGTACTGGTGGTGGATATTGGCGGCTTTACAGCGGATTATGTCCGGCTGCGGAACGGCGTTCCGGATATGTCCGCGTGTGACTCCTTGGAAAACGGCGTGATCTTGCTTTATAACCGCGTTCGTGCCAGAGCCAATGCGGAATTGGACGTCCTCCTGGACGAGAGCGAGATCGACTGCATCCTGCACGGAGAGCACCGTGATGTGGCACCGGAGGTCGTGGAGCTGGTGGAGAAGGAAGCGCAGGAGTTCGTCAACGATCTGCTCAGCGGCCTGCGGGAACGGATGCTGGAGCTCAAGTCCGGCAGGGTGATTTTCCTCGGCGGCGGTGCCAATTTGCTGCGGCGGCAGATCGAGGCATCCGGTAAAGTGGGACAGGCAACCTTTGTGGAGGACATCAACGCCAACGCGAAGGGGTATGCGTATCTGTACCGCCTTCAGCACGGTGAGCGGTGAGAACCATGGCGGACAAGAAAGATCCCGGTAAATTTACCGTCCGTTTCAATATACATGACCCGCAGCACCAAACCGTGGTTGCCCTGCTCAACCAGCAGGGGCGGAACAAAGCGCAATTTCTCGCCAGTGCTGTTCTGCACTACATCAACTGCAAGGAAACACCGAACCTGCAGGTCCCGCCCGTCAATCCGGAAACATTGGAGAAAATCATTGTCTCCATTCTGGAAAAAAGGGACAAACAAAAGCGCGGCGGCGATGTTCCGCAAAGAACAGAAAAAGCGTGTGAAACAAGCCCCGCAGAAACTCCACAGGCAAAGGAGGAGTCGGAAAACTGGTTTGGCAGTGCCGGTGAAGTATCTGCGATTCTGGATTCCTTAAAAATGTTTGATAACCTGTGAAAATACGGTATGTCTAAGGCAATGGAACAGACCCCGGGAGCGGGGTCCATTCCATTACCTTAGAGTTGGAAAAGCCTGATGCAATCCACCAGAGTCATACTGAGTTCCTGAAAGAGATCTTCGTCAAAGACCTCATAGACACAGGCTTCCTTGAATAACAGCGGACGGTAAAGAAGAAAAATTTTCTCCTGTGCATAGTGGCTCCCATCTTTGGCTTGAATCAGCAGGTCCTTAAAGCTCATTTGACGTTCCTCCCAAGGGTGTCCTTGATTTTCTGACGGGCACGGTGATATGCCGTGGCTGCGCCTTGATAGGTCAATCCCAACTCTGACGCCAGATTCCCAAAGTCCCGCTGGTAGAGTGCATGCGCGAGGAAAATGTAGCGGTCCCGCTGACTGAGCTTCTGAAGGGCTTCCTCCAGGGCATCGTTTTCAAACAGCGGGAATGGCGAGGGTGCATCCCCAGCCGAATTGACCATGGAATCCAGGACGGAAACAATATCATCCGGGTCCGTTGGAAGCTCCATTTCCCGGCGTTTGCTGCAGGCACCCAGATAGGTCGCTTTTTTGCGGTGGATCGCTGTAAGAAGATACGCGGTAAAACGGTTTTGAATCACATTGTTTTCGCCGCTGCCGTTGTTTTTTGTATACATTATTTTTTCTCCTCCAATATCTGAAAATGTGAAACAGATATTGGAGGAGGACCCCGGCAGCAGGTGGGGTATAAAAGACGTCTGCTCCCGCCAGTGGGCGGAAGATCTATAATTTGCTCTGCGTGAAGACAGTGATGTATGCGCGGAGACCGTGCTTGTGTGCGCGTCCCCCATGCCGGAGGGGAAACACCGGCATGGGAAATAGAGAAATGATGTGAAAATGAAGCGGTATGCCCAGCTGTACGAAATCGCCAGATGTCATTCACGCAAAGGAGAGTGGGACAGTTCTCCAAGTGCATATGATATGACGATATCCCCCGCAGCCTTTTGATACGCAGACGGGTTTCAGGCCAAAATACTCTGCCGGTGAAACAGACGCGGCTGGATTATGCAGCCGCTATAAAGAAAGGACAGGAAAACGCAGCAGATGCTGCGGTTCCCTGTCCTTTGTTTCATTTTCTTGCGATAACAGCGCTGGTAGTGATATTTCTGGCATCCTCACCATTGGCATCCTTGGCGTAAACGGTCACGATGCCGCGGTACTGATTGCCAACCGTGCCGTAATAGGTCACAGAGCCCTCGTGAGAGCTTCTGTTATAGGCGACCATATCCGGGTAGTCCACCGGATAATAGTAGGCTACGTTCGTCCACTTGCCGGAGCTGTTCTTCTCCTGCAGGACAATGCAGCCGGCGCCAACCTGGGAAACGGTTTTTGTGGCGTCCACATCAAATTCAATGACGACCCGGCCGCCGCTGAGTGTAGCGGAATTCACATAATAATCATTCAAATATAAGCTTGCACGCCGGGCAGTTGCCAGTGTAGAGGTGCTGAGGCACAGCACAACAAGAACGCTAAGCGCCAGAATTTGAGTCAGCCGTTTTTTCATGATTGATCTTACCCTTCGTTAATGGAATCAATCATAGAATTGATCTCATCATCGGAAAGGCTGCCGCTGATAACGACCTGAAGATTATCAACGGTCCAAGTTACATTGCGGTTATCCACATTCGACAGAATGTAGTAATCCACCCCATTGATGTTCCGCACGTCGAATTCACCGTCATCTTTTTCAAGGAAAGATTGAGATGCTTTCAGAGCAGTTGTAAATCGGTGAATGGTGATGCTGTACTCGGACTCGCCGTTGCTGTACTGCGCCCGAATTTTCGTAGAGTCCAGAAGAATTCTGCAATAGACCTCTGTGCACTGATATTCACTGGGATACCATGTGGGGAGGACTGACGGATCGATCGCATTTTCCTCAAGTGCTTCAGACAAAGTAGCGTATGTTACAGAAGTTGGTGAAGACTGTGTTTCTGTGAATTGAGCAGGGCCGAAATGGAAAACATCCTTTGTCCAGCGTGCGATGCTCTTGAAAATGTCGATCCCGCTTGCAGATGCGATCACCGTACAGCTTAAAGCAGCTGCGAGTACTGCGGCAACCAAACCACGAGAAATTCTGTGATTGTTGTTTTGGCGGGGTGCAGGCGTTGTCTTGCCATGCGTATGTTTTTTGGAAACTTTCTTTAGGAGCAGCGCGTGCTTGGCTTTGAAGGCAGCCAATGCTTCTTCGGGTTTCTTTTGCTCCGGCATTGGGTCCTTTTCCTCCAGCACCTTCAGGTAAGCATCGATAGCGTCTAAATCGACTTCCTGATCTGACCACTTCATGGTTTGGGTCAGCTCGTCCAGCAGCTCCTGTTCTGATTTTTCTCTAAGATGTTCCAGTTTTTGAGCCGAGCAGTTCCCGTTCCCGCCGACTGGGTCATGTCGTTTCTCAGACATCTCTGGCATATACTAGGCACCTCCCTGTATATACTGTTTCTGTTAGGGGAAGAAATGTTGCATCATTTCTAAAAAAATTTATTTTTCTTGGTCAGTAACAAAAAATGCGCTTTTGCGCGAAAAAATCTGGAGCGGCAACTGACTTCCGATATGCCTAATATGGGGGCAATTTCGGCATATGTCAATTCCTTCTCCAGCTTTAATATTAAAATATCTTGTTCATCCGGACTCAGCCCCTGCGGAAGAAGGTGCTCCAATGGTTCTGGACTGCTTTGGATATCTGCGGTTTCCTCCAGAATATCCAGTGAGAGCGTTGGATGCAGGTCGCGCCGTTTGATGTAGTTGCCGATCAGGTTTCGCAGAATTTTAAAAAGGTAAGCGTCTGGATTCGCTATGTCCATTTCGTTGGTATGTTGGTAATAAACAAGGAACGCCTCGTTTGCTAAATCCTCTGCATCTCCTTTATCATGTATGATATGAAAGGCGTATTGGCTGAGACGGGTGTAGTTGCGTTTATACACTTCGTCGAAGCCTTCAACCTGTGGAGTTGAAATCATAATCCCATCCTTTTCAATCAAATTATCTTCACTCACTATCCGGCGGCGAGTCGCTATCCGGATCGCCATCTTTCAGATAATCGTTGATCTCCGGAATGTTGATTAGCTCGGCGGGACTAATGCTCAGTGCATTGGCAATTTTCATGATCATTTTAATGCTCGGATTCTTGGAACGCCCATTCATAATGTTGTCCAATGAAGAGTGCGGAATACCGCCCATAGAAGCTAACTGGTTGATGCTGATATCACGGCAATCACAAAGTTGCTGGATTCTTTCTGCGAGAATTGAGGAAACCGACAACCAGACCACCTCCCGGACAGTTTTCTTTATAATAGCAAGAGAATGGGGGAAATTTGCCTATATATAGGCTATTCGAGGGGTAGATTTTGCTCATATATAGGCTGATTTTTTCAGTTTTCCCACAAAAGGACCAGGTTATCAAAAAGTGAACCCTGCAAAATAACAGCACAGCACCTACGAAGCGAAGGATCGCAGGCGCTGTGCTGTTGTTGGAATATGGCAATGCTGCCAAAATAATATTTTTTTCGACGGTTTGCAACGTTTTTCGGAGTTGGCGAAACATATCATTATGGACAGGTCCCAGTGAACCTGCCCGGGAATGATTTTACTATGTTTGGAAGATAAGGAGAATGTGTTATGTACAGTGGTTTTAATCTCAAGATCAATGCTGCTCGGGATTGCGGACCGGACAGCATTAACTTCTTAGATCCGAGCTATATTGATGTGGGGAAAAAGCACCTTGGAGATGCCCCCGGTAAGGTGCATCAGGAACTGGAAGATATGGTGTTGAAAGGCACAGATATTCCGGATGGTGTTGCGATTCAGGATGACTGGTTCCCTGAGATCAATGCCGACATTTTTATTTCCCATTCTCATGGTGACTGCGATCTGGCAAACGGTATCGCAGGGTGGATGAATGAGGAATTTGGACTTCGCTGCTTTATTGACTCCAATGTTTGGGGGTATACGAATGATCTGCTGAGGATTTTGAATGACAAATATAGCGATAAACGCAAGGGTGATGATGGCGGAATTGTTTATACCCATGAGAAGTGCAATAGGGCGGCGAACCATGTGAACACCATGCTAACGATTGCGCTTCAGAAAATGATTGACCGTTGTGAATGTGTGCTTTTCCTGAACACCAATCAGTCAATCTTACCCTATGAAAAGACTCTGCGTGATGCCACGGATTCACCGTGGATCTACAGCGAAATCGTATGTACGCAGTTGATCCGTCACAAAGAATTGAAAGAATACCGAAAAGAAATCTTTCATGAGGATCAACGGATGTTGTTTGAGGCATCTGGAGGTTTTCACCCCGCATATTCCGTTTCGCTGGATCACCTGATGCCGTTGGATATAGGGAATCTGATGAAATGGGAACAGAGTTACCGGAAGGCTACATCAAAAAAGCATTATCCGCTGGATTATCTGTATCAACAGTTTCCTGTAAGGGACTGACAGATCGAGGAGGGGACACAACATGGAAAACGAGACTTCAGACGCCAAGGTGCCGATTATAGAGCGGCATAAGGAAATTGACCTTATCCAGAGCTGTATCAACCGAATGGCGCAAAACTCTTTTCAGGTCAAGGGGTGGACAGTTGCACTGTTTGCGGTGATTCTGGCGTTGCTCCCCGAAAAAGTTGAGAGTACGAACAAATTCTTCCTAGGTGTTGTTATGCTGGCGGTTTCTGTTATGTTCTGGTACTTGGACAGCTTTTTCCTGGCGGCAGAGAGAAACTACCGCAAAATTTATGGATGGGTACTTCAGGAAAGGGAGAAGGGAAGCCGTGAACTGCTGTATGAGCTGAACTTCAAGGAGTTTGAATCGAAAGAATCCTTGAAAGGTACAGCGATATGGGAAACCGCCTTTTCCAAGACCCTGAAGTGGTTTTATGGGATTCCAACTGTTATCAGTATTGCGTATCTTGTGGTTCAACTGATTCAGTATTGTCCATGCAAAGGAGTTTGAGCTATGGCACATAAGACGTTTATTTCTTATAAATATTCTGAGAGCCGGGAATTGCGTGATCGCATCATCCAGGCAATGGGCAGCGATGCAGCTTACTATACTGGCGAAACCAGTGAATCGCCGGATATGAGTGACTTGAAAACGGCGACAATTCGTAAGAAACTCGCGGATATGATCTACTCAACATCTGTGACAATCGTAATTATTTCTCCGCACATGAAGGAGAGTAATTGGATAGATTGGGAAATTGAATACAGCCTTACACAAACGACCAGAAATGATCGAACATCGAGAATAAATGGAGTGGTAGGCGTTGTTATGAAAGTCAATGGCGGATATGATTGGTTTATTCATCCAAGAATCAATTGCCATGGGACGCAGGTTGTTACATATGACAATTCCCTGCTGTATCCGATTATCTCCAACAATCATTTTAACTCGGAACCAGAACAATGGCACTGCAGCCAGTGTAAAACGTTTGACTGGCTCAATGGTTCTTATATCGAATATGTAAAGGAAGAAGACTTCCTGTTAAACCCGAGTATGTATGTAGAAAATGCGTATACCAAAAGCCAGAATGGTGGAGCAGGTTATCGCCTGCAGCGTACTCGGAAGAATTGACGTTTACTACCCTCATAGAAATTTAATTTCTATGAGGGTAGTACTCTATATGCTGCTGCAAAAGGAGAACCACCCCTCGTCATGGATTGAAATATTGTGTGCAACAACTTAGTAAAAACACATAACATTGAGAAAAAGGGCAGATACACATAAAATTTCGACATTTTGCAACGTTTTTCAATCTCGACGAAACATTACTAATGGTGGGGTAAGATTACCGACCCCACCAGCTCAAAAAAATTGCACGAAAGGAGGGTAGACCAACAAGCAACCCCGCAAACACAAGACAATAAAGGCAGAAAAAAATTTTAGGAGGGCACAAATGAGACCGCGAACAAAGAAATTTGGCAAACGATTCCTTTCGCTTTTCCTGAGTTTGGCAATCTGTGCGACATTGCTCCCGACCGTCGCACTGGCGGAGGATGCGGAGCTAATCAAGTTCAAGAACATGCACATGACCGTGCTGCGGAACGGCACAGCGGTTGCAAATTATGACTATTTCTCGAAAGACAATGATTTTGAACACGATATTGCATTTGCACTGAATGATACATGGGTCAAGCTGGATTATGTAATTTCGTATTCTCAGTATGTGAGTCTGGAACTCTATAAAATGGCAGATGGTCAGGACTGGCAGACTGGAAATCCCCTGAAGCTGGAATCCTACATTGATCCGAATTCTCCACCGGACTACGGTGCGGATGTCGATGAAGAATTCCTTGGTGATTTTATCGGTTATCTGAACGGCGTTCGTGTGACTGACAATGTAACGCCGGTCGATGAAAGCGTCGACTTTGTTGAGTATCAACGGATCGATGAAGATGATTGGAATGAGATCGTCTGGGACGCCATTAAGCGTGATGACGGTGACCGTTCCGGTTGTACTACAGCAGAGAATATTTATGCTTTTGGCTTTGAGGGCGAAAGCTATGCCCACTATAAGCAGGAAAAGGACGATGCACTGAATCAAGCAGCTGACCATTCTGCGGCGCTCCCGGATACAAGCCCTGCTGAGGAGCCCGTTTCTTCTGAGGCTCCAAATCCTGCGGAAGATGTGGATGATGTGGCACCCTCTGATGAAATTGAAGATACAGCGGGAGAAGCTGCAGCAGAGCCGACGTCGGAGAACTCCGACATCTTAGGCACGGAGCCTGTTGATGCCGAAACTCCTGATAGCGAGAACGATGACACTGACGTGGCTGCGGCAGATGACACTGCGGCTGCACTGAATCAGGAGACCGTATCCGAAGAGGCTGACCATAGTGATGAAACGGCAGCACCGGCGGATGATGTGATCAACCAACCAGAGGAATCTGAGGGGACAGATGCTCAGACTCCCGAGGACACGCAGGAAGAAACTCCGGCGGAGTCTATTCCCGAAGAAACGGATGAAAGTGTTGATGAAGCTCCAGAGGATGCTTCCACAGAGAAACCCGCTGAGCAGCCCGAGGACTATGTGGAACTTGAAGACGAATCCGCAGTTCTGCTTGGCGATACGGCGTTTTTCTCTGACCGGGATGCCGCAGGCGGAGAGACGATTCAAAATATCTTCTTGTGGGACGGTTATGTTGAAAATGACGGAAAGGTGTTTAAGCCGGATTATGAACCAGGCCGCTATGTGATCGTCATGCAGCCGGTCAATCCTGCGACAGCGCCGTACAACAGCTTCCTTGCCTTTGAAGTTGTTGATAGCGAAGATATCAGCGATACTTTCCAGAATATCAACAGTTATGAAAATTTCCTGGAAATTGTAAATGAACTTGCATGCCCGGCAGAGCCGGTTGATCTGCTCACAGGCAGCTTCAAGTGGGAATACACGGATTTCTCCTTGTACGGAGATCATGACCTGCCGTTTACCCGTTACTATGAATCCAAGGATGCGGCATTTGAGCATGGATTTGGATGCGGCTGGAGCACAGACTACACCGCAGAATTGGAATTCCATGATTTGTATACCACAGCTATTTTGCCCAAGGGTGTCCGGCTGAACTTTACGCTGGACTTCGATGGAAGTTATTATGCTGCCGGTGATTATTCCCTGAGTGAAACAGCAGATGGTTACGTGCTGTATAACAGCAAAGCAGGGAAAATCTGGAGCTTCAATGTTGCCGGAAAGCTGACAAGCATCGAAGAAACTGATGGCAATACGATCAACTGCACCTACTCCGGTGGAAAGCTGACGGAAATTTCCGGTGACGCAGGCAGCTTTACGCTGTCTTACAGCGGCGATCATGTGACGAAGGTTACTGACAGCACTGGCCGCAGTATTGATCTGACCTATGACGGTGATAACCTGGTATCTGTCCGAAATCCCGACGCAGACAGCCTGCGCTTTTCCTATGATGCAAACGGCTATCTTGCTTCTGTGGAAAATTTTGAGGGACAGGTTTATGTGGAGAACACTTACGATGAAAGCGGACATGTGATTCACCAGTATGCCGCCAATATCGGAACCTTTGACTTCTCCTATGATTTTGATGCCAGACACAATATCTGCACAGGCACAGATGGCTATTTGTGCGAGATCTGGTACGATGAACTGGGACGAATCACGGCTTCCAAGGATGCCAGCGGCACACAGCATGTTACCTACAACGAGCTGAATCAGGTGACGAGCCGTACCGACCGGGAAGGAAATACCACGGAATTCGAGTACGATGCTGCCGGTAACAAGTCCAAAATTACATACGCGGACGGGACCTATGAACAGTTCAAGTATGACAACAACCGTCAGGTGACTTGGATGCGGGATCGTAATGGTAGCGAATCCTCCTACACCTACGATGACCACACCCACATGACGTCTAGCACGGATGGGCGCGGCAATACCACTCGGTATACCTATGATAGTGACGGAAATATGACCTCCGTTACCAATGCCCTGAACGAGACGATTTCCTATACCTATGATGCCAATGGCAACTGCACCGCCATGACGGATGCACTGGGCAACACAACCCGATACGCCTATGACGGGCAGGGACGATTGGTATCTGCAACAGATGCTAACGGCGGTGTGACCAACTATGAGTATACCACTGCGGGCAAGCTGGTGAAGATTACCGATGCAGATGGTAATGTCCAGACCTATGAGGTGAACGGCAACGGTTTCAACACGGTTGAATCCGACTGGATGGGGAACCTGACCCGGTACACCTATGATACCCAGAGCAATGTGACTTCTGTGACAGATCCTCTGGGCAATCAGACACTCTATACCTATGATGATCGCGGCAACCTCTCTACGACCACGGATGCCAACGGTCATACCACCAGCTATACCTATGATGCTTCCGGGCGCATGATTTCCATGACGGACGCCAACGGAAATGTCTGGACGTACAGCTATAATAACGAAAGCCAGATGACCTCCGTGACCGATCCCACCGGCGGCAAGGTCACCATCAACTATGACGAGGTTGGCCGCACTACTTCTACCAAGGATGCCAATGGCAATACTACCCGCTATACCTATGATGGTGTTGGCAACACCACGAAGGTTACGGATGCCCTCTCTCACAGCACTTCTTACGAATACGATGAGAATGGCAACCTGACCTCCATGACTGACCGCAACGGTCATACCACCACTTATGTCTATGATGCAGAGAATCGTCTGACCAGCACCACGGATGCAGAAGGCAACACAACTTCCTACACCTATGACGCCAATGGTCAGATGACCAAGACCACCTCTGCCATGGGTGCGGAGACTTCCAGCACCTATGATGCACTGGGGCGTCAAATCTCTTCGACGGACGCACTGGGTCATGTGACCAGCTATGAATATGATGTGCTGGGACGTGCAACGAAGATTACTTATGCGGATGGCGGCTTTGTTGCCTACACCTATGATGCCAATGGTCAGGTACTGACTGCCACGGATGAACTGGGTGGCGTTACCAGCTATATCTATGATGCCAATGGGCAGCTTACCAGCGTGACCGATGCCATGAGTGGCGTCACTGCGTATGCTTATGATGCTGTCGGCAACGTGACCTCTGTGACCGATGCCATGGGTGGCGTGACCGCCTATACCTATGACAAAGTGGGCAACATTGCTTCTGTTACAGATGCCAATGGTAATATGACCGGCTATACCTATGACGCCCTTGGTCGCGCTGTTGCTATTACGGATGCCAATGGCGGAGTGACCCGTGCAGAGTACGATCATAATGGGAACATCGTCAAGGCTGTCGATGCCGAGGGCAATGCCACCACCTATGTCTATGATGCGCTGGACCGTCTTACCAGCTATACCAATGCTGAAGGCTATACTTTCTCCTTCAAGTATGATAACGAGGGAAATACGGTTGCCTCCACTGACGGTAACGGCAATACCACTCGCTATACCTACGATGGACTGAACCGTGCAGTCTCCAGCACCAATGCCGAAGGCAATACTGCATACAATACCTATGACGCGGATGGTCGTATGGTAAAGTCTGTCAACGAAGAGGGCGCGGAGACCGCCTATGCCTATGATGCGGATGGTCGCCTGATTTCTATGACGGACGCACTCGGCAATGTAACGGCATTTGAATATGACAGCCGAGACCGGGTCATCAAGGTCACCGATGCCAAGGGCAACGCGACCACGTTCACCTATGACCTGGCTGGCAATGTCAAGAGCGAGACCAATGCCAAGGGCGTTGTTACCAGCTATGTCTATGATGCCAACGGCAACCTCACCTCTATGACGGACGCCGCAGGCACCGTGACCTATACCTATGACGCTCTGAATCGGGTTACCAGCGTGAAAGACCGCCGCAGCAATACGCAGTTCTTTACCTATGATGCCACAGACCGCATCGTGCAGGTCAAGGACCGCAACGGCAATGCCACCCGGTATGTCTATGACGGCAATGGAAATATTGTAAAGACCATCGATGCGCTGGGCACGGAGTCCGTATTTACCTACAATAAAAATGACCAGCTCATTTCCACCGACCTCCACCGCGTGGATACGCTCAATGGCGTGGACTCTCACGAAATCACGTTGTATGAGTATGATGGTCGGAACCTCGTTACCCGCGAAGTTAATGCTCTGGGTGACAGCACCATCTATGTCTACGATGGGAATGGAAACATGGTTTCCAAGACCGATGCGGACGGTTATGTGACGCAGTATTCCTACACAGCCCTTGATTTGGTGAAGAAAATCAACTACAATGGGGCAAAAGAGGTTTCCTATCAGTACAACAAGGTCGGCGAACTGGTGCAGATGAATGACTGGACCGGAACCAACACCTTTGAACTGGATCTCCTTGGCCGCCTCCAGAAGATGACGGACCACAAGGGCAATACGGTTTCCTACGCCTATGACGCTGTTGGCAACCAGACCAGCATTACCTATCCGGACGGCAGCAAGGTCAGCAACTTCTATGATGCTGTTTATAACCTTACCAGTGTGATCGATGCGGAAAAGGGTACCTACGTCTATGTCTATGATGATGCTAACCGCCCTGTCAAGCTGACCTATCCCAACGGCTGGGTCGAACAGTACACCTACGACGCCGAGGGCAACCTCCTCAAGACAGTGGACACTGATCCCTTCCAGCTCTACAACAAGACGCCCAAGGTCAAGTATGAGTACACCTATGACGCCGAGGGCAACGCACTGACGAAGTTCCAGCGGGACAGCGATGCTACGGAAAACCTCAAGAGCCGCACGACATATACCTACGATGCCCTTAACCGGCTCACCGGCAGCACCCGCAAGCTGGAAATCTACCCCTACGATACGCTTTCCTATACCTACAGCTATGACACGCTAGGCAACCTGCTCAAGCAGAGCGGTCCGACCAAGGGCGAAGAGGATAGCTGGCAGTATAATGACCTCAATGCTATTTCTCAAAATCCGGATTTGAAGCAAGCCTATGACAAAATGTTGGGATATGATGTTTTGGATTATATGAGTAGTGGAGGAACACGTTCTCCCAGTCACTATCTGAATCCGTCACCCGACCTGCAATGGCATCATCCCGTTGATAACTCAAACGTAATTCAACTGGTTGAAAAGAGTCAGCATATGTCTAGCCTGTTTCAGGATGTAATGCATCCCAATAATATTGGTGGGTATTCAACATATTTTAAAAACTAATTAAAGAAGGTGAGCATATAAAGTCGGTGCAGGAACTCGTAGAACGTGCCCAAATCCAACTTGTCCTCAATGACCGATTGATTTGGGAAAACGGATATTCGGAAGGGCGTTTTCACAGTATTGAAGAGCGGAAGCAACAGCAATGTCTAGAAGCATCATGGATTGTTTCCCACGGCCTTGACACAGTAATGAGTCGTAGAGATATGCAATTATTGAACCAAGAAATTGAGACTGTTGAAACTACCATCCGAGGTCAACGTTCATTTGAATGTGAATCCATTGAACCTATTTTATGGGCTTGTTCATTCGTGGAAAAACTAACTCCAATTGGAAAGTTCATGCAGTCTGATTTTCATGCGCTCTTAATAGGACAATCTAAAGACTATCTTTCCCAAACTGGAAGATTGCGGAATGAAGAAGAGATTGCCAGCCAGCGTGATATTCTTATGCTTTGGTATTGGAGAAGTAAGATCGAGCGAAAATTTGACACGACCAAAGGAATGTCCGTGGTTGACGCAATTGCTTCAACATTTACACAACAAGAAGTTATGTGCGCAAAAAGAATTCGGAGAATGAAGGGGGATTTTGCTGTTCGAGGAATACCTTTTTACAATTTAACTCCAAAGGAAAAGTATATGCTTGGAACCTGTGTGAAATGGCGATACCATGCATTAGAGTGGGTTCTCAATGATGAATCTTGGTATGACACAAGTGTTGATACATGACATGTATTTTGAAAATTCTGCCTTGCAAGTATTGATGTGAAGGATGAATTTTCAGAACTGTAAAGTCGTACATATAAGGAACGGGGGAGCCCACACAACAAGACTGATAGTCTGGTAAGGAAAATGCCTGCATAGTTTGCCCAAAAGGCACAGGTGGGAGATTTACCTCCTGCCTGTGCCTTTTGGCAGTAGTATGGTCAGTGAACATCCCCACATGGTGGCACGAGGACAATTTATCTTATCCTATCCAGTCTCCGTAAAAATACGTAGATGATCAATCACCATTATTGGGTGTCCAAGATTTCATTTGCCCCCTGTCCATATCAATCTGATATAGCCAGAAGCGACAGGAAAGTTATTTTAATCAGAAGCTGTGGTATTTGATAAAGGTCAAATGAATGGGTCATGCTACTGGTTAATCGTCCCAGAGAAGATATTGTGGCAAAGTCGCTGTGCTTTTCACGCAGTGTCCCCATAACCTGAAGAGAGTTTCTGTGACCTTCTGACCATAGAGCGATTAGGCACCTTGCGTTCCGTCGCCATCATTTCCCCGTAGCGGCTCCACAGGTTTGCCAGACAAAAACATCAATCTGCAGTTGACTTATTCCGTTGAGGTCACCATCGCTTCCGGGCGGTTCAATGCCATCCTTGTTTTGATGGATTCCGTCCGTAGTGCCCGTAGTGCCGTATCGTCAGCCGGTCGTTCCCATTTTGGCGGAGCAAGGGGGGCTGTCTGCCAAAGTTATAAAGTAGCGTCTAATAGGTTGTGTAGAGAGGGGGGATATCGTGCGCCCAGAGGAAGATAAATTTATAGAAAGACTATATCTGGATACTTTCCAGCTTTTATGGACATATGCCATGTCCAAGCTCAATAATCCCGCCTTAGCCCAGGAAGTCGTTCAGGATGCGTTTCTTGAAGCGATCAGAAATATAGAAAAGCTGATGTCTCATGAAAATCCCAGAGGCTGGATGAAAAATACTGTAAAAAACAAGGTCAAGCACGCGGAGCGGTCTTTTAATCGGTATATCATTCGATTCATTTCTCTTGATACTGACATCCCCTTTGAGGATGCAGTTTTGGCAAGTGAAGATGCACATGCCCCCAGCGTATTTGAAATCATAGAAGAAATTCGTCAAACTCTATCTGCGGACGAATGGGACTTGCTTCGCAAGATCGCTCTTGAAAAAGTTCCATATAAAGATGCAGCAGCAGAACTCGGGATCACGATTTGGACTTACCAAAAGCGGGTACAGCGGATTCGAGAGAAGCTGCGTGAAAATTTTAAGGATAATTTTTATTAAAAGGATGTCCGCTTTCTCATTTTGCGGGAATACATAATTGAGGGGGTTCAGGCTATGGCTAACCATGATGAAAAAAATAAATACGCCTATCTGGACCAATTGAGTACAGAAGAATTGCGGCAGCTATTGTGTGCCGATATTGATTCTCCTGTAAACGGTGACGATGAGGCGATATTCTATATTCTGGAGGTGATTGAGAGCAGAGAACAGGCCCACCCCTCTAGTCCATTTCCCGATCTAGGAAAAAGCTGGAAAGAGTTTAACGAACTATACAACACCCCGGAAGCTGCTGATATATCGCTTTACCCCATAGAAAATGATGCCGCTCCAGTTCTGAATAGCATTTGTAAAAAATCAATCCATAAAAGGCCGTTTCTCCGCAGGAGTCTGCTGGTCGCAGCAACCATTATTTGTCTGATTGCTGCTTTAACGATTCCCGTGGCCGGATACGCAAATCTTTTCCAGATGGTGGGGCAGTGGTCGGCGGAGCAGTTTGGCTTTACACCGGAAACTCCTGTGGAATCCAGCTCTTCGATGTATCCCTCCCCTGGCCCGGTTATTACTTCTGAAAACGATATAAGGGATATTTTAGTCCAGAATGGAATTAAGGAAAACGTCATCCCCAAATGGATGCCAGATGGCTTCAAGCTGTTGGATGAAATTTCCGTTTATGAATTTGGTTCTTCAGGAAACCTTCAAGTAGATGCTGCATATTCGGACGGAACAGATTTTTTATCATATTCGGTTATCAGGCATAAAAGCCAAATATATAGTACTCTCTACGAAAAAGATGAGGGCAACGTGGAAGTCTATACGACTAATGGTATTGAGCATTACATATTTTCAAATCTCAGCGTGTACACAGCGGCGTGGTGCATTGATGATCTTGAATGTTCGATAAGCACCTCGCTTCCTAAATCGGATCTCACAAAGGCAATTGATTCTATTTATGAGGAGTAAACATAATGAAAAAATTAGGGCGCATGGTAGCGTTGATCCTGACATTTTCTCTGCTGCTGGCAAGTTCGGCATTTGCCGCTACCAAAGCCAGTAGTCAAATTCTCAAACATTCAATAGATATCACAGCAAATAAGGGCGGCGAAATCGCAATTGAGGTTTCTGTTACAGGCAACGGATTGATGAAACAAATCGGCGTTGAGAAAATCAAAATTTACGAAAATGGAACCACACTTGTGGAAAGTCTTAATAAAGATGATTCTGGAATGTCTAAGAAAAACGCTACTTCTTATGCGAATACAATTTATTTCGATGGCGAAACCGGCACACGGTATCGGGTCGAAGTTAGCGTTTTTGCGGAAGATGCAGGCGGAGATTCCGACTCCCGTTCTAAAACCGTCACTCTGACGGCAAAGTAACAGTTTGGTTACTTTTGCAGATTCATCTCAAAAAAGCAGTAGCAAGCCCTGCGCCTTATAAGGCGTAGGGCTTGTTCAGCGTAGGGCGTATTTTTCTGTCAGAAAAACGGTGGGCAATGCTATTTTACATATTGTGTGGCATATCTTCCGCCTAAGTTGTTGGAAATGAATTAAGGTCATCCCGTTTACTGATTACTCCGCAATCCATCTCATGGACTGTATCACACAGTTCCCTCACATCGTCAGAACTATGCGTTGCCATTAAAATTGTTGTTCCCTCTTTTTTTAAAGCTATAAATAGTTCTCTCATTTCGCGAACGCCATTATTATCTAATCCATTCATCGGCTCGTCCAATACCAAAAGTTTCGGATGCTCCATAATTGCCTGTGCAATACCCAGACGCTGCCGCATACCAAGGGAATATTTTCCAACATGCTTGCGGCTTTCAGGATCCAATCCAACTTGTTGCATAGCTTTTCGGATCTCTGCATCTTTAATACGCCCCCGCAGAGTAGCCAAAAACTTCAGGTTGCGAAAACCGGAGTAGTTGGGGAGAAATCCAGGTGTTTCAATAATTGCGCCGATATCATCTGGGACAGTCTTGCCAGTTTCTATGTGCCGGCCATTTACTTGAATACTCCCACTGGTCAGTGGCATCAATCCAACAATACATTTGAAAAGCACCGTTTTTCCAGAGCCATTTCTGCCAATAATGCCATGTATTTTACCGGCTTCAAAAGAAACCGACACATCCCGTAAAGCGACCTGCTCACCGAAACGTTTTTCGGCATGGTCCACGACAATGATGCAATCGCTCATCGCACAACCTCCTCAACTGTGAGATCACTCTTATGGATCGTCGTAAAAATCGCAGCTATCAGTACCATATTACAAAGTAAAAGCGCTTTGTATGCATAAGGGGGCGTAAGCCGTGTCGCAAGACCGCTTGCCATAAGAGACAGATTCCCCCATGAAACTGGTGATAGGTAGGAAAATTTATAAAACCCCTCAAAATGAAGCAAAGCCGGCAATAGAACAAGTGCGGTGGCACCTCCAACGCCCAAGGATCTATTCCCCCACAGATTAACAAAGAACATGAAATTCCCCAGCAATATACCAATGCCACACATTAGGGTAAAGGATAGCAGCATGGCAGTAATGGGCGCATAGTTGTTCATGAGGTTGAATGAAAGAGTCATTATTCCATAGCTTTGTCCCGCATTTGTTTGAGTGAGGGTGCCAATAATTTTTCCCCAATCGTTCATAAATTGAAGATGCGGCCAGGTAAATATAAGTGATAGGAAAAAAATGGCCAGAAAAAAAGCGAAAGAAGCAGCCGCAATATACAGAAGCTGGCCTACTGTCCACTTTTGTCGTCCCGTCCGAAGCAGAACAAAAACCTGTTGCTGATCCAAAAAAGGGGCATCACATAGATAAAGCACAAATGCCAGCATAAAAAGCAGGAGAGTTGTTGGATTGGAAAAGAAATATGGGAAAAGCCACGGACTCACTGCATAATTTACTTCCTTGCAAAATTTCACAATTGGAGCGGTAAGATTGTAGACATAGAAAATCAGGAATAAGCCAACTACCCATATCTTGGGATTCCCTTTCCATTTCAAAAATGTGTTTAAGCCGCATTTTATACTAATCATACTGCCACCTCTTTTCCACGCTTTTGATAAATAGCCATCCAAAAAAAACTGCCAATGTCAGCAAATAGCCGCATGTATAGAAGAAATTTGCCGCTGGGGATGAAAAGCCTGGAGTGAAATGAAAAACTGAGGAAAAGCTAAGAAACCGCAGTCCATTGAGTCCCAATTTATTAAATATGATGCTTTGGGTATAATAGAGCAACAGCGGCGAAGCCATAATGGCGAAACTGTTTTGAATATAACTGGAAATCCAAAGAGCGACTATGCTAAACAGTCCGCTGCCCAAAGAGAGAATTGTAGCAGCGATTATAAAGTAAAAAAGAGGGTGGCTTGGATACCACAGTCGATAGCCTGAAGCGTCTAAGTAAACATCGTTATCTAACGGGCGAAAAAAGGAAAGGAGCCACAGGAAAGTGCTTATCGACATAGCCATAGTCAAGGCGGATGTCAAAAAAGCCGCACAGCATTTTGCAATGCAGTAATTCCTGACAGGGCATCGATTCCCAATTTGTCGCAAAAAACCACTTCGTTTGTCTACACAATAAGAAAGACCATGCGGCAAAACACCCCAAACATAGAAGAGCATCGTCAAGGATCCAATAAAGGAATACTCCAGTAAATACGCTACAGAAACATAACTATCTGTTGTAGTATAGAGGTAAATATTCAGGAAAAGCGTAATCAGAATTGCAAAATATGTTGTTGGAAAAAAGGAATTTTGAATAGCGCGCAGAACTTCCATCCGAAAGGCCTGAAAAAAGCCGTTCATGACGCTTTCACTTTTTTGGATCACCATGTAAGTTCCTTTCCAGTCAGGGCGTCAAATCGTACACAACATTTATAGGGAATTTGTGCAGTACTTTCATCAACAATGATCCGCCAGGATGGAACCAAGGTGCCTTGGTCGACTGTCATAATATATTCCAGTGATATTTCCTCTACGGTCGCTGGAGCTGTCATGATGATACTATTATACTTATCGGTGATCATTGCTTTGGCATCTTCCACGGATGGAACTTCAATTTGCTGTCCTGTCGCTGTTACTTCAAGAGGTGTGCTGATAGACATGTATTCGATTCCTCTGGCAGAGTAATATGCAACGATGTTGGTTCCCTCCCATTGGATACCCTCTCGGGAAAATACAAGGCCATCATATTCCTCCCGAAACACGATGTAGTAGCAGGCGTCCTCGTCAGTCCAAGTCTGCATCGGCATGTCATTTCCATCATCGTCTACTCTGCGTATACTCTCATCCAGTGAGGTCAGGATTTCTGGACTTAATGAATATACTTCTGCTGTCCCCACGTTTTCACAGCCCAATAGTTCCAGTACCTTTCTTACGGAATCTTCTGCTTCTTGGACTGTTGCAAACGCCAAATCTTCTCCCTGTGGCAACTTGTCTATGTTGTTCTTGTTAAACGAATCAATATCCGCAGGATAGTCTTTTACAAGCAAATGCACTTTAGGATCATACCATGGTGTCTTATAAAATATCGTCTGTCTGGTCGTGCTGTTATATTCCATCTGGAGATAGGCACCAGATAATCCTAAAGCTACATAGACGCTATAGCTTCCATAATCGCTGTTTTCGTCCGATATGATAGGATCATCTGCAAAAAAAGCGTTTTTTACATCATCTATACTGAACTGATGAATTTGAGCTTCCAGCCAATCATAGCAGATTGCATCGGAGGCATTATTGTTATGAGAAAGCATGTCATCAAAGAATGACAATTCGACTGACGGCTGGATAGTCTCGTCTGAATTTTCACTTATCTTTGTTGCGGTTTGTGTACATCCTCCCAGGAAAGTAATGGATAAAAAAAGTAACATTGCAAAAAAACGCTTCATACATACCTCCTCGCAGCCAGCTTTTTAATAAGGAATATATAATATATCCCAATAGTGTACCCATTTGTTACAACATATAGTTTTTTGGTATATTGCCGAATAATAAATAAACAAGCTGTGCGGGCAGCTTGTGTCATTTTTTGGTTCCAAAATGAACTAGTTTATGTTAGGGGACCCAATAACCTTCCATTGTAACCCCTGCGGCAGCTCCACTAGCAGTTGCGGCCCTAGCAAACAGGTGCTTCTTTCCTAACGTGTTTGGTGAATAAGACGCCTTATACTCTCCACATCCCTGCGCATATATGCTTGAAGTGCAAAAATCATCGTCTTCGTTGCCATTTCGGCTTGAGGAAACCCGAAAATATACGCCCATGTTTCCGTTCACATCGTCTGTTACATGGATATCAACATCAGCATGAGTTTCTTTATCAGCGGTGCTAACGCGTTTGTATTCCGTATGACTCCTCGTAATAAAAGTATAGTCCGCAGATAAAGCAAGTGCAGAAGTTGTCAGTAGGGAAATAACTACCGTCATGATACAAAGAATTTGTCGAATGCCCTTTTTCATAACTATACCTCCAATATTAATTTCACTTTTTCCCGCACAAAAGTGATTTACATATTTGAGAAACTATGCTTATACTCACATATTCCCGCATTTGAGAAAAGCTGACATCTTTTTGCAGAAAATTTAATTTATCAGCAATTACAAATCTCATTTTGGACAATAAGCAGAGGATGATCGCCTGATCTCCATGACTGACGCCGAGGGCTATTCCACCACCTTCATCTATGACGCCATGGACCGTGTGGTGACCATCACCGACGCCAAGGGTGGCGTGACCCGCTACACTTACACGGACCGCGGCGAGGTGGCCACCAAGACCGATGCTGAGGGCTATGCCACCTCTTACGAGTATGACGGCAACGGCAACTGTGTCAAGATGACCACTGTGGATGGCGATACCATCTATGAGTACGATCCTCTGGACCGCCTCATTAAGACCACCACGCCTGATGGCGAGAGCACGTCCATGACCTACGACGGCGTGGGCAACATCACCAGCTCCACTGACGCCAACGGCAACACCACCCAGTATAAGTATGACGGCGTGGGCAATGTGGTGGAGACCATCGATGCTTTGGGGACCTCCGCCTTCTTTGAGTATGACTCCATGGGCAATCTGGTCAAGACCAGACTCCACCGGGTGGATACCCAGGACAACGTAGACGAGTGGGAAGTCACTCTGTACGAGTTCGACGGTCGGGGCCTGACCACCAAGCAGGTGGACGCTCTGGGTAACGTGACTACCTACGCCTACGACGGCAACGGCAATCTGGTGTCCAAGACCGATCCCGACGGATATACCACGGAATATACCTACAACGCACTTGATTTAGTAACAAAGATTAACTACAATGATGCCAAGGAAGTCTCTTACAGGTACAACAAGACCGGCGATTTGGTCTCCATGACCGATTGGCTGGGCACGACTACCTTTGAGCTGGACCTGCTGCATCAGATGACCGCTGCCACGGATCACGCCGGCAAGCGGGTGGAGTACACCTACGACGGCGTGGGCAACCAGACCTCCATCGCCTATCCGGACGGCACCACCGCCACCTATGACTATGACCTGGTCCATAACCAGACGAAGGTGACGGAGACCGACGGCAGCGAGACTTCTTACGCCTATGACGGCATGGGCCGTGTCACGGAGATGCGGTATCCCAACGGCTGGGTGGAGTATTATACCTATGACAAGATGGGTCGCCTTCTGGCGGTGGATGACACCCATCCCAGCGAGAAGCCCGCTAAGACCCAGAAGCATACTTATGCGTATAATGCCAACGGCAACATGACCTATGAGTATATGCGGGGCAACGGCACGGGCCAGGCCAAGAACGAGACCCTTTACACCTATGACGCGCTGAACCGGCTCATCACCGCCCATGACAACTACGGCAACTCCACCCGCACCTACACCTATGACAGTCTGGGCAATCTGACCTATGAGACGGGCGTCGGCAGCGATAACTGCGATTATATCTACAACAACCTGAACCAGCAGATCGACCGATCCTCCGACAACTGGAAGTCCCACACTACCAGCGCCTACGACAAGCGGGGCAACCTGATTCTGGAGGAGTACATCAAGAACAAGAAGGTCACCACTGCCGGCGCGTACACCTATGACGAGACCAATAAGATGGTCCGGGGCGTCAATGGCAACGCTGAGGAGAGCATCTACACCTACAACGGTCTGGGCGCTCTGATGGAGCAGACCTGGATCATCGCTAAGAACGGCTAACATAGTGTTTGATAATTGGTATTGTGTAAGTCAGAGAATCAACGATGACGATTAAAAAATCAAGCACCTTTAAAGTAAGCATATTACCGGGCGTATCGAGAAGACACAGATTGGAGATTATCTCCAGCCTGTGTCTTTTTTATAGCAACAGTATAATTGTATTGAACGACCTATATACAGCAGTAGTGACTGTAGCGATTTGGGGCACATCATGTTATACTGGCAGCAGTTCAAAGAATTTGTTTGAAAAATATTTGAAAACAATGTGAGAAATCGCGGTTCAAATGCATTTATAAAATAGTAGGTATACGCACTTTATCATAAAGGACGAGGTGGTGTTATTATGCTGGCAGTTCTGTTAGCTGCGTTAGAAAGCGATACGGATAGGCAAAAATTTATCGAGATCTATGAGAAATATCATGTCCAAATGGAACGGACAGCGATGCGCATTTTGAAAGAGCAGAGTGATGTTGAGGATGCGGTACAAAACGCATTCATGCAGATGATCCGGCATTTTGAGAAAATTTTCGAGATTCCATGTGAGGAATTGCCTTTCTGGATCATTTCTATAGTGAAGAATGAAGCGCGGGCCATTCTTCGAAAGAACCGCCGGACGGTTTCTTTGGAAGACTGGGACGGATTTGCGGAGCATATCGACGATATATCTGGGTACACGGAGCTGGTAGATCTATTTACGCAGCTGCCGAAAACATACCGCTCTGTGTTGGAATTGAAGATGCTCCATGGCTACACGGTTAAGGAGATCGCCAAGAGGGTGGGAATCTCCGAAACAGCAGTTAGTTCCCGTGCAACGCGGGGACGCACGCTGCTGCGCGAAATTGTTGAGAAGGAGGGATTTTGCGTATGACGGACCGAGAACTGGACAGGATGATGCAGCATGTTCTGCTGGATGCAATCAAGCGGGATTGTGAAAAAGAAACCGATGATGTACTTGCCTTCAAACCGACGCACCATTATCAGCGGCAGATGGCGAAGATGCTGAAGGACCCGCTGAAATGGGAACGCAGGCGGGCACGGCCACTGTGGAAGAATGTGGCGCAAAAGGCCGCTGTGATCCTGCTGGTGTTCTCGCTCAGTTTGGGGAGCTTGATGGCAGTCAGCCCCACTGTCCGGGCCGCAGTGGTGCGCTGGGTCACGGAATGGTATGAGACCCATGTGGTGTATAGACATTTGGGAGTCCCTGTGACTGGAGAAATCCCACAATACACGATTACAGATTTGCCAGATGGGTATGTCGAAGATTCGGAGCAAAATATTAGTGAAGACGATTTTGCGTGTAAGGTCTATTACAACGCAGAAAGTGATAGGTCGATATATTTTGATTATGCCTATATGCAACAGGGAACCGCGTGGACCTATGTGACTGAGGATGCTGAAAATATTGCAGTTACAGTGAACGGTTTGGAAGGGGAAATGTTTTTGACGGATGACTGGGAAAACACGAGAAATACAATCACATGGTTTGATCCGCAAACCAATATCCAGTTTTCGCTCAACGCTAATGTTAGTCAAGATGACATCTTGCACATAGCCGAAAGTGTTTCTTTGTTGAAAACAGAAAATTAAAAGAAATATATAAAATAATGTGAGGATAACACCTCCTTCTGCATTTATGTAGTAGATACGGGAAAACCGATACAAAATGTAGAAGGAGGTGATTTCTATGAAAAGACGTGTGGTGGTAATTATTGCAATGCTTGTTACGTTGCTTACTATAAGCGCAGAAGCAGTAGGATTGCGTGCGATTGGTGGTATGCCGCGACTCACATTTAATGGAACAACGGCGCATTGTGTTGTTGTTTGCAATGGAGACAAGAATACCGATGAAGTCAAAGCAACGCTGACCCTGTATCAAGGGAGTACTTATGTGGATTCTTGGAGCGCATCAGGAAAGGGCAAAGCTTACATTTCCGAGGATTGTGCGGTGAAGAGTGGAAAGAGCTATGTTCTCAAACTGACATATTCAATCAATGGAGTGTCGGAACCATCCGCATCGGTTACGGCAACCTGCCCATGAAGAAGGGCAAAGACGGGTCTGCATATGCAGACCCAAGGGGATGTATCCCCTTGGGATAAGAGTTGAATGCCAGACAGTATTCGACCTTATTATAAACACTCCGGATTGGTGGTGAGACCGATGTACTATGAAAGCTAAGACCCTGACAACAGAACCTAAAATCAATCGGATGAATGTGAACGGAGCGTATTTTCATGAAAAAATTTTTATCCATGACCATGACGCTTATTATGTTGATGGCCCTTGCTGTTCCTGCGTTTGCCGTTGACAAAGAATCAGATTCGAACTCGGAAGCAGAAGCGCAGGAAGAGATTTTGGAGAGCGCGAGCGAATTTGCATATTTAGATGCAGATAAGGCTACTCCGGAACTAAAGGAAAAAATTCTGGAAGCACGAAAGGAAATCATTTACAATACTGACTGGGTTGCTGATGGCTATGTTGGATGTATCCGGAACATTAAAACTGGAAAGTTAATCAAGGAATTGCCAGAATTTTCTGAGGTATTTCCTGGATGGGATGTTCCCATCGAAGAAAATAACGCTAAAATTGAAATTTCTGAACCCATATTGCCTGCAGTGCCTGCAGATAACACAATGGAGGAAATTAAGCCTTTGTCGATTGGAACGGGCCTGGATGACTGGATTGTACTTTTAAGTGAAAGAGTCTACCTTAAGTCCGCAAGTTCGACAACAAACGCTACTCCATTTGCAGCCTTTACACTTGACCCGTATAAGATGGGTACACAGATTAGAGCGTATGCTACATCGCTGTCGGCGAGCGAAACCTGCAATATCGGATTCAGTGATTATTCCTCTGGCAAGTCTTTAGCTTCGGCTGTTAACCTCGTTGAGTACGAAGCTTTGGAATTATATGTGGGAGTGGGCAAACCGACTGTAGGGGTTAGAGCAAGCACATATAGTAATCCTGGATGGTCGACTATCAAGGTTGATGGTGCTTATCGGATAACAAATATTAGATAAACTAAACATGGGGCGGTAAGTTTTTGAAATCAATAGATGGATTATAAGCTACTGCCTGGAAAACAATTTATGAAAGGAACGAAAATATGAAAAGAATTGCGGGAATGATTCTGGTTGTTGCAATGGTTGCATCTTTGGGAATTGTGTCCGTCTTTGCTGCGGACACCCGCGAGGATGAAATGCCGGCGACATGCATCGCAGAAATTACAGAGAGTGGAGAAGTCATTTACTATGTAGAGGACGAGCCAAAAGAAAACGATGAAGCTACAGCACCTGCTACTTGGGTGGCGGATGTAGATGAAGACGAAGAGGACTTTCCGATTATTACCAGGGCCAGCGATCTGATCTTAGACGAAAATCTCTCTGACGTAGAAACGAGTCGAGGGAGTGGATCGACATCTTTTAGGATTTCAAGATCTCAGCCATATTTCAGGGTGGCCATTAAGAATAATGGCTCTGAAACGTTGCACGCAAGCATGTGCTTCGGCAATAAAAACGCTGAATCTTTCTGGGATCAAGACATCCCGGCGGGAGGCTCGTCCAAGAAAGTATGGACGGCAAACGAGTTTGGAAATTTCTATATTAACTTTACAAGCAATCCCCATGGCCTGAATCTGGATGGAACAGTTTCTGTTCGTGTTTCGTCCAATAAAAGTGACTTGAGCTGATTGATGCTAAAAAACCGGCGGCATGAGAAAAGACGAAACATGAATACATTCCCATGCCGATTTAAGAAAGGCGGAGTAATTATGAAACGTGTATTATGTTTTGTTTTGACCTTTGTTATGATGACAAGCGTGCTGATGACGACTGTCTTGGCTGTCGACACGGAAGGGGATATCGTTGTTCCTGAAACGCTCACTGAAGAGGCCCAGGGCGATTTGGCCGGCACTATCATCTATGGTTCAGAATCTATCCGACGGTTGCCGATGACAGAAACGAGTCGTAATCTTGATACAAAATCCTGGACAACGTTATATAGCGACAACAATTGGCTTAATGAGATTGCTACTATTACAAACAAAATGGGAAATCCAGGATCTATCTATGTTAGAGTTGTCGCCTATGATAAAAACAAAACGGCACATACCATTGTGAGCAAGAGCCCGGAGATTGGCGTAGGCGCGTCCTATGAAACCCCGGTAATTGATAAAGATTACGCAAAATATACCGTTTCCATTATGGCTGCAAGTGAGGATGGGACATATTCTATAAGATATCACGACTGATTTGGGCTGCCGGAAGGGAAAACTCTCTTCCGGCAGCTTATTTTTACAGCGATTATAGTAATTATGGAGAGGGTTATGAGTGACAAAGGCAATAGAATTAGCCAAGTGGTTGAAAATAGGCAACACATAATTAAACATTGTAGAGGAAAAATGTTTACAAGTGAGTCTCTGAAAATCGTTGCACTTATATGTATGCTTATCGATCATGCAGGGGCAACCCTGTTCCCGCAATGCGATATTTTGCGTAGTATTGGACGAGTATCATTTCCGTTATATGCGTTCCTTTTGGCTCAAGGCTGTAAGCATACGCATAGTATGGAACGGTATCTGCTTGGCCTTGGAATATTTGCGCTGATTAGTGAAATTCCTTATGACTTGGCATTTGGAAACTCTATTAATTTCCTGGATCAGACAAACATTTTTTACACACTTTTTTTATCAGCGGCATGTGTCTATATCTATGATAGTATAAAAAAGCAAAAAACAATGATTCAACTGATTGTGTTTGCAGTTTGTCTCCTTTTTCTCTTTATGGAATGGATATTGCTGACTTTTATCACTGGAGAGCGTTTGCCGAGCTTAGCCCTTATGTTCTCATATGTGATGGGGATGATAATTTCCTGCGCACATATATTCAAACATCACGAAATTGCGAATTCAAAATCGAATATATTAATAAATATTTTTCCAATCTTGTCAACGTTACCAGCATTTTTACTAGCAAGCTTTATAGATTGCGATTATGGTATTTGGGGTGTCGCTTTAATTTCACTCTTATATCTGGCAAAAAGTATTAAAATTTCTGCCGTGATAATGGCAGTGTTACTCGTACCCTATTATGGGCAACATATTTATAGCAATGTTGTTTCTTTTGAGGCAATACGAAATATGTGTTTTTCACTTTTGTCTATTTTGTTTGTTTGCCTGTACAATGGGCAACACGGAAGTAAGAAAAAGTGGATTTATTATTGGGCATACCCGTTACACATTTTATTCTTTGCAATTTTGCGTTGTTAGCGCTTGGTGAAAATCGCCAATTTCACCAGGGCAGGAAATATTACTGTGTCACGAGATGGTCAAGGCACCAGCTACGCCTCGCGTATGGAAACTTTGACAGCCTTGCGCCACCGTGCTTTGAGGCTTCTAAGAGGGGCTAAAAAGAGCCACCAGCTCCATTCAGAGAATGGGGCTGGTGGCTTTCTGCGTCTGAACGATTCGCTTATTTTGCGAAAAAGTATGTGTAGAGGTTATAGTCCCGCTCCCGCGTAATTAACCGGAGCCAGATGTGAAAATGAGCTGTTTCCGCGTACAGATTAAATTCCGTGGGCTCATTTGTCGGCTGGGCATACAGCCGGCACATCCGCTCCATTGCCCATAGGGTCTTGAATTCCGGCAGGGCGAGAAGCTGCGACTGGAAGGCATCGATCTCCTGCCCAAGCTCCGGAGCTGGGCGCATTTCTTCATCCGGGAACCATGTTGTCCA
>ERZ772865.828-NODE-828-length-34184-cov-10.348970_pt1 | contig 34184 bp, 30 predicted proteins | sample MGYA00512133_ERZ772865 | MGnify/ENA primary metagenome ERZ772865 (study PRJEB29015, sample SAMEA2737722) | human gut metagenome | biome: human gut; feature: human-associated habitat; material: faeces | place: China | collected 2012 ...
TAAAAGAGTGTGGGTTCAAATCCCTTCATCCGCACCAAGTTAAAAGCTACATTCAAAGCAATTTGGATGTAGCTTTAACTTTTTATTTTATATAGTAAGCGCCTCATGTTATAGTAGACATGGGGCGCTTTTTATGTCTATACAGATTTATACAATATATCCTGATATTATTAAAAAGGAAACACCGCTTGAATTGCAAAAACTGCGCATTGCTGCATATTGTCGCGTGAGCAAGGCTACGCCTGAACTTTTGCATAGCCTTGAAATCCAGATGCTTCATTTTAATACAATTATCACTGAAAACCCGAATTGGACACTTTACAAGGTTTACAGCGATGTTGCGTCCGGCACGCGAAAGACTGGTCGCAGCGGCTACTGCGAAATATTACGCGATGCCAAGCAGCATCGGTTTGATTATATATTCGTCAAATCACTAAGCCGTTTCGGGCGGGATACGCTTGAAGCGCTATCAACTATTAGGAGATTAAAAAGCATGAACATTGGACTTTTATCCGAAGTTGAGAAAATCGACACACTGAAGATAGATGATGCCTCACTCTCTATTTTGTTTGCTGTTGCACAGGAAGAAAGCGCCACCAAAAGTGAGAATATCAAGTTTGGCATCCACCAGCGTATGCGCGAAGGAAAAGCACTTTTAAACCACACCCGCTTTTTAGGTTATACCAAGGACGCCGAAGGCCAGCTAGTAATTGTACCCGAAGAAGCCGAAATCGTCCGCAAGATATTCTCACTGTATTTAGAAGGCAACGGTGTCCGCAAAATCAAGCGGTACTTGGAGGAGCACGGCATAAGGACGGTTACTGGAAAGGCAGAATGGAGCACATCAACAATCGACCGTATGCTAAGCAATGAGAAATATATGGGCATACTGTTGTTGCAAAAGACCTATACGCCAGATTTTTTGACTGGGAAGCAGAAAAAGAATCGCGGGGAACTAAGTATGTATATGATCGAAGATGCGCATGAGGCGATTATTGAGAAAGAGGTATTTGAGGCGGTACAGAAGAAAAAGCGGTGGAGCACCTCTTGCAAGTGAAATTAGACTTTTTCATACGTGCACGCTTTATATTTTCATTAGATATAAAAGAAACTCGTCGGCCTTTTCCAAAATGTTTTCAAAGACATCCTTTAAAGTCTTTATTCCTACATCGAATTTACGTGCGGTTTTGTTATAATTTGTTCCTTTGCGGTGTCCCGTACCTGTAGAACGCAGTTCTTGTACTTCTCGCAAAAATTTTATGTGAATCTCATAATCTTGGCAATTATGTTCTTCTAGCCAGCCCTGCAATTCATTTATACTTCCGTTCTTACATTCCCTAGTCAAAGTTTCTTTTAGTTTTGCTTCGTTTAGTGAATCGATTAAAACTTTTACCAGTGATAAAACCAGCATATCGAATTCCGGTTGGCTATTGGTCAGGGGAATTCTAATCTGTGATAGATTGTACTCATCTTGTTCTGTCAATGGAAGAAATATCGACCACCCATACTTTTTATTCCAGTAGTCAATTACTTTTGCATAATCTCTTTGAAACTTGTGGTCAATCATATTTGATTCTGATGGGAGACACATAAAATCTCTTTCAAACGTAACCCGGCTTAACTTTTCATCGCTGTCAATATTATAGCTTTTCCAATAGAGCCGCTCACTCTCTGGAAGATTTTTACCAAGGTCACCTAAATACGCTATAACACAGTCTTTATGATGGTTATCTATTTGCAATTGCCACAGCACCTGACATTGCAAGCTCCCATCTGTTATCGTATACAATTCTGGTTTCAAAATATATTTTTGAAGCACTTCCTTTTTGAAGAACACTGGTGTAAAGTAATATGGTGCATCTGCGTTAGTGCCAAAGTTGTTTGCCAGTTTACTTGGATTGCAAGTATATTCTTTTGTGTTTCCAAATTCATCTGTTCCAATTATAAAAGTTTCATATTTTTCCTTCTTTTCGTATGGCCAATAACCGCACTGATCGACTGCATTAGGATACAAGATTTTTTTACCCATCAAAACACTATATACGTGTTTGTTTCCGAAATCCATTTGGTCTCCCCAAATGGAATAATAAAGGTCTTTATCTTTAAATGTATCAAAAAACTTATCTAAGCCGTTTTCTTCTAAAGACCCCTCGATTTCTGCCCTTATGTCAAAAAATAATAGGATTGCCATTTGCTTTGCAGCAGCATATTTCTGCAAGTATTTTAACTTAACTGAAACCGTACAATTATCTTTCTGATACCGAACGGCCTCTTCTGTTTCGCCATCCATACAAAGCTCAAAATAGCTATGCTTAATTGAGTCGTAGTAAAGATTATTGAGGAGAATAAATTCCTGTGCCAATTCTACACAATCGGGAATCACGCCATAAAAGTTTCTGTAATAAAGCAGTGGCTCTATTCCGCCGGTAACGAGATTCCTTTTATATGTATAGGTACTTCCGCCACCCTCAAATCCCGGTCCATCTGACATACCATCTGTGTCCCATGAAAAGTCTCGAAATACAGATTTTACTTTTGTCTTTTTAATAAGGGCACACCAAAAGTGTGCTTCTGCCCTATTCAATATATCTTTTCCGGACACACGAACCCAAGATTCTTTACCATAGGAATCGCTTACATATTTAATGTTCTGTTCCTGCTTGTAATACGCTTCAGCGTCCTGCATAGTATCCTCCCCTTGCGATGAACTTTAATAAAAACCACGATACACATTTATACATTCAAATACTACAATATTTCTAATTACAACTTTACACCAATTGTTTGCAAGAAACAAGATTTTTTGCAAATTCATATATTAGAATAGTTGATGTTCTTTTGACCTATTCCGTTTTCACCGGGTATCTTTTTTGTCACGTCGAGACAAAGAAAAGCACCTAGAAACGTAAGTTTTTAGGTGCTTTCTTTTTGCTGTACCGCAGCGTTTACCGCACCCCCGTACAGGTACGCGCCTTTCGCGTCCAGATACTCAATTAGGCATTCTTCTACGCTGCCGCCGTGCTTCCAGGCGGCAAAGCCGCTGCCGGGTCTTCCTGCTGTTCGCCCATGGTTGTACTGCCGCTGTCCTCCACATCAAGGGGCAAATCAAGGCTTGTGCAGTGGTTCAGCGGATCGGCACTGGCCTTGTGCTGCCTGCCGTCCTCGCCGGTCACGTTGCGTTCATGGCCGTTGGTCAAGGCGCGCTGTATCTGCCGCCGCTGGGTCTGTATCAACCAGTTTGCAAACGTCCCGGCGGCTGGGTCGTATGCCTATATCCGGCGCACCAGCGACCGGCTGTGCAAGGAACATGATTTATCCGTGGTAACGTCACAACTGTATAGGTGCCGTAAGGTAGAAAGGCCACGAACATGAAGTACGATGAAAGAGCCTGCCATTTTAACATGGACACTGGGTGCGTGAAATTGCTGCTCCGGGATGGGAGAAAAGTCTTCAGTGACTGCACCGTGGTCGAGGATGAACTGGATGTGACCATGGCACAGCGGTCAGAGTTGGGCTACCTTATCTACAATGACCCACTGGGCTATGCAGATTTGATTCTGAATGGTAATCCAGAGGAATACTTGAAAAATGTGGCCGGGAGCCATGGGTTAGAAGATTGATCTTCCCATAGAACTGCCATTAACAAAAAACACCGCCCATCTGCGTAACGGAACTCAGGTGGGCGGTGTTTTGCTCTATTGTCTCAGGGACGGTGTCGGAATTTACAGCTTATGCTAGGCTTTCAATGACTTTGGCACATTTTTCAATTCCAATTACCCCGCTGTCCAGCGCGACATGATAGTTGGCGGCATCGCCCCACTTCATATCGGTGTAGAAGCGGTAATAAGCAGCGCGGCGCTTATCCTTCTCTTTCAGACGGGCTTCGGGCGATTTCTCCCGTTCCCCATAGACCCGCACGATGCGGTCAGCCCGGAACTTCATGTCCGCGTGAACAAAGACCTTCAGGCAGTCGGTGCGGTCCTGCAGGATAAAATCGGCGCAGCGTCCTACGATGACGCAGGGCTCTTTTTCTGCCAGCTCCCGGATGATCCGGTATTGCAGCTTCCAGAGCAGGTCCTCGTTAGTGGGACCGAAGCTGCGGTCAGTGAAGGCAGAGGCGAGGAAGCCGCCGGGAGCGTACTCTCCGGCATCCTTGATGTAGCTTTCGTCAAAGCCGCTTTCGGCAGCCAGTTTCTGGATCAGTTCAGCGTCGTAGCACCGGATGCCCAGATGCTCTGCCACCAGTTTGCCGATGGTTCTGCCGCCGCTGCCAAACTCGCGGCTGATGGTGATGATGCGTTTTTCCATTAGACTTCTCCTTTCTTGCTCAGTTCACGGTAGGTCTTGCAGATCAGATAGCCTGCAATCAGGAAGGTGAGGATATCCGACATGGGCATGGAGTACAGCACGCCGTCCAGCCCGAAGAACCGGGGCAGCAGCAGGGCAAAGCCCACGCCGAACACCACCTCACGCACCATGGACAGGGCGGTGGATTCCACTGCCTTGCCCATGGCCTGCAAAAAGATGAAGCAGGCCTTGTTGACACAGGCCAGAATGATCATGCACAGGTAGATGCGGAAGGACTTCACGGCAAAATCGGTGTAGTAAACGCTCTCGTTGGCGGCACCGAACAGGGCAATCAGCTGCCGGGGAAGCAGCTCCACCAGCACCAGTGCAACGGCACCCACGGTGGCTTCTGCCAGAAGCAGTTTTGTGAACAGCTCCTTCACACGGGCAGGCTTTTTTGCGCCCATGTTGAAACCCACCACGGGGATGCAGCCAGCCGCCATGCCCACCACGATGGAGATGACGATCTGGAAGAACTTCATCACGATGCCCACCACCGCCATAGGGATCTGGGCGTACTGCTCCTGCCCGAACACGGCATCCAGTGCGCCGTATTTGCGGATCATGTTGTTGATGGCTGCCATTGCCGCCACAAGGCTGATCTGGGACAGAAAGCTGGTCATGCCAAGGGTCAGGGTGCGGCTGCAGATGGAGCCTTTCAGCCGGTAGTCACCCTTTGCAGGGCGGATGATCTTCATGTGCAGCAGATACCACACCGCCAGCGCTGCCGTGACCAGCTGACCGATGACGGTAGCCACTGCTGCACCCATCATGCCCCAGCGGAAACCGAAAATGAAGATGGGGTCCAGAATGATGTTCAGTACCGCGCCCGCAAGGGTGGACACCATGGCAAACCGGGGGCTGCCGTCCGCACGGATGATGGGGTTCATGGCCTGACCGAACATATAAAAGGGCATGCCCAGTGTAATGTAAAAGAAATATTCCTGCGAGTGGTAATAGGTCTCGGCGTTGACCGTTCCGCCGAACATGGCAAGAATGGTATCCGCAAAAATCAGATAGAGCGCCGCCAGCACAATGCTGCTGACCAGACACATGACCACCGCGTTGCCGACGCTCCGCTTTGCTTTGGAGACCTCGTTCTGCCCAAGGCTGATGCTGACGAAGGCGCAGCAGCCGTCACCGATCATCACGGCAATAGCCAGTGCCACCACCATCAGGGGGAAAACGACCGTATTGGCGGCGTTGCCGTAGGAGCCAAGATAGCTGGCGTTTGCAATAAAGATCTGGTCCACGATGTTATACAGTGCGCCGACCAGCAGCGAAATAATGCACGGGATCGCATACTTCTGCATCAGCTTGCCGATGCGCTCCGTGCCAAGGAATTGATTGGAACTTTCCATGGGATTCACCTTACCTTTCCATTTTGGGGCAAACAAAAACAACGGGCAGCCCTCATGCAACCGGTTTTACGCATGAGTGCTACTCGTTGTACGAAATCATTATAGCCTGCCTGTCTGGAATTTGCAAAGGCAGTTTTGCACAAGAATTGTACTGGGCATTCTGCGCAGATTGCACGAGGAAAACTTCGTGGAAGATGCCCTTGGAAGCCAGTCGCCCAGCCGTGGCACAATAAGGTGGAGCGCAAAAGTACGCTGGAAAGACTGTTTTGTACAGGCTGTTCCATCTGGATGAAAGAGGAGCAATATGGCATAGTATCAAGCAGGAATGCTCGTGGTTTATGGGAAACTTGGGGTTCATGAAATCGAAACCGTTGGTCTGCAGAGCTTTTGCGGAAAAACGGCGAAAATCACTATACCCTTCGCCCTTATTTTACGGATTCCCACGACCACAGCTATATCCCCACGGCAAAAGAAGGTGCTCTGCGCCCGGTGCCTCGGCACAGCAGGCGGAAGCCGATTTGGCACGCATCAAAGAGGTGTGATCATGTCGAAAAAGCAACGGAATTTCAAAGAGAAGCAATGAGTCCGGATGGCTGTTCTCTGGGCGGTGCGTGTCTGACACGCCTTCTTGCCTTGGGGAAAATCCCGGTCGAGCCACTTAATGCCCGATTGGATAAAGATAGCCGTTCTAATTGGTCAAAATATCGGATTTGTTCGATTGCGCTTTTATTATACACATTTTAAGTTTTGCTGTTGGCAGAGCTTTTTTGCTTTCATCATAGGGGGAACCTGCAATTTTGAAAAATATTGTCTGTTTTTTGCTTATTTGACTACAAAATTTATATAAAAACATGCAAAATTTATGTTGAAATTGTTGTAGAAAGAGTTTATACTAGAACCATCGCGGATACAAAGCGAAAGAATGGGAACAGTAAATCATATGAAGGATCTTTATGATGCCGCACGGCACCTTGTCTGGCTGACACAGTTTGGTTTATCGGTTGTGCTTCCGCCGGTGCTGTTTCTTTTGGGGGCTGTCTGGCTACGCAAACAATTCGGCCTTGGCGGCTGGGTCATCTTGGTTGGGTTCGCGCTCGGCATGGTGGCTGCCATCGGCAGCCTGCGCAGTTCATTAAAGACAATTGAGCGGCAGGGCAGGGCCCCGAAAAAAAAGCAGGAGCCGCCGCCTATCTCGTTCAATCAACACTAATTGTTATGGAAGGAGCCTGTATCCATGCAAAAGCATCAGGACATTCTGCAGCAGGTTGGGCGCATGGCTTTGGCAACCGCCGGTTGTTCCGCCATTATGCTGGCCATCTATGCAGTGGTTGGGCGGTTTACCACAGCGGTATTGCTGGGTGGCCTGCTGGGCACTGTGATTGCTGTAGGCAACTTTCTGGCATTAAGCATTACCGTTTCTAACGCGTTGGACCGTGCCGCGGCAGGGGATAATTCCGCAAAAGCGTGCATGAGCATTCAAAGTTCCAGCGTTGTGCGCACGGCAATTTTGGCAGTCATTTATGTTCTGCTGTTCCATGCCAAAGTTTGTGATCCGCTGGCAGCATTATTGCCGCTGCTGTTTGCACAGGCTGCCATTAAGCTGATTGAATTCTTCCGCAAAGATTCCAAAGGCGGTGATGCAGTGCCATGAACGGGCCTAAGATTTATTTCACGATCCCTTTGTTTGGTGGAATTCCCATCACGCAGACAACGGTTTCTTCGTTTGCGGTTATGTTGCTGCTTTGTATTGCTGGTATTGTGCTGGGCAGCAACCTGCAAAAGCGTCCCAGCCGCCGCCAGGTACTGGTAGAAAAAGGTGTTACTATGCTGTACGGCATGGTAGAAGACACCATGGGCAAGCATAATTCCTATTGGACACCTTATATCGGGGCATTGTTCCTGTCTTCCATTTTCGGTTCCTACATCGGAATGACCGGTATTTTCCGCTCTTCCACAGCGGATCTTTCCACCACCGTTACCTGGGCCTTAATGACAAGCGTGATCTGCTGGGCTTGCTCCATTAAAGCAAACGGTGTGCTCGGTTGGCTGAAAGGCTTTACTGAACCGGTTGTCGTTATGACGCCGATGAACCTTGTTTCCGAAATCGCGCAGCCCATCTCAATGGCATTCCGTCACTTTGGCAACATTGCGGGCGGCAGCGTTCTGACCAGCCTGGTTTATTCCGCTCTGGCAACGGCTTCCGCCGCTCTTTTGGGCCTGGTTGGCAAAAGCATTGCGGTCGGAATCTTGATTCTTTTGGGTGGTGTGGCGCTGCTGGTTTTGGGTGTGCGCAAGAAAAAGTTGGCTTACAAAATTTTTGGTGCGGTGTTTGCCGCAACCGGAATTTTGTCCCTGCTGGGCTTGGCAGGGGTGCCGTATCTGGAAGTCGGCATTCCCGGCATCATGAGCCTTTATTTCGATGTATTTTCTGGTGGGGTGCAGGCCCTGGTGTTCAGCCTGTTGACGATGGTTTATGTCAGCAATGCCTGCCCGCCGCCTGAAGAAGGTTAACGTAAAATTTTATTTATTTAGGAGGATACCTCGTATGGAAACAGCAATCGTAAAAGCCGCCTGTGCAATCGGTGCAGGTATCGCAATCGGGTTTGGCGCTATCGGCCCTGCAGTTGGCGAAGGTAATGCCGTTGGCAAAGCGCTGGAAGGCATGGCCCGCCAGCCGGAAATGGCAAACCTGCTGCGTACCAACATGATCCTTGGCTGCGCCATTACCGAATCCACCGGCATTTATTCGCTGGTTATCGCCCTGTTGTTACTGTTCGTCTTCTGATGGATACGATAGCCGAAAAGGAAAGGAGGAATGGCTCGTGACGGGCTTTGAAAGCTTTGTTGGCATCGACCCGTGGACAGCGCTGTTCACTTTCTGCAATATGATGATCACCTTTGCGGTGCTCAAAAAGTTCCTGTTCAAACCGGTCAAAAAAATGATCGATGACCGCCAGGCGGAAATTGATACCATGTACGCCGATGCGGATGCAGCCAAACAGAAGGCTGCCGAGTTGGAACAGGAATACCAGCAGCACCTGCAAAGCATCCGGGATGAACGCGATACGCTTTTGCGTGAGGCAACCGCCCGCGCCCAGAAGCGCGAAGAAGAAATTGTTGGCGAGGCCCGTGCCGAAGCAGCCGCCCTGCGCGCCGCTGCTGAAGCTGATATTGCACAGGAACGCAAGAAAGCAGTCAACGACCTAAAAAATGAAATTGGCGGCATTGCTGTTGATATTGCAGGCAAGGTAGTTGAGCGCGAAATCAACGAGACGGACCACAAGGCCCTGATCGATGAATTTATCCGGAATGTGGGGGATGCCTCATGACCGAAACCGGAAAGCGTTATGGCACAAGTTTGTATGAACTGGCTGCGGAAGAGGGCCTGACCGAACGGATTCTGGCGGAGCTGGATGTTGCTGTCAACGCAATGCAGGAGCCTGGCTATCTGCGCTTGTTGATGACGCCCAGTATCCCCAAAAAAGAGCGCTGTGTGTTGCTGGATCAGGCGTTTGCGCAGGCGCATCCGTATCTTGTCAACTTCTTAAAGATTTTGTGCGAAGCAGGCATTCTGCCAGAACTGCCTGCCTGCGCAAGAGCTTACCGTGACCGATACAACCAGGACCATAACATTTTGGAAGTTACGGCAGTATCTGCTGTTGCACTGGACGAAAGTGCCCGCAGCAGACTGCAGGAAAAATTGCAGCGTGTAACCGGCAAAACCATTACCCTGACGGAAAAAGTGGACCCCAGTGTTCTGGGCGGTCTGCGGCTGGATCTTGGCGGAACCCGCCTGGACGGCACTGTGCAGGGCCGGCTGGAACGTCTGCGCAATGAAATCAGCGGTGTGGTGATTTGATTTGCACCTGCCGCCGGATTCCACCTTCATTTTATAGATTGTGTGGTGAACCAAACAGTGCAACTGGAACCTGAACAGATTTCCCGCATTATTCGTTCCCAGATCAAATACTACCAGAATGCCATTGAGCAGACGGAGACCGGTACTGTTACGATGGTAGGCGATGGCATTGCCCGCGCCGCCGGCCTTGATAACTGTATGGCCGGTGAGCTGGTGCAGTTTGATAGCGGAACCTATGGTATGGCGCAGAATCTGGAAGAAAACAGCGTATCAATCGTTTTGCTTGGCGATGACAGCGGCATCAAAGAAGGCGGTACCATCCGCCGCACCGGCAAAGTTGTGTCGGTTCCGGTCGGTGATGCTCTGATTGGCCGCGTTGTCAACGCCCTGGGCCAGCCTATTGATGACAAAGGCCCGATTGATGCTGCCGACTATCGCGCCATTGAATCCCCGGCACCCGGCATCCTGGACCGTCAGCCCGTCAAGCAGCCTTTGCAGACCGGCATCAAGGCCATTGACTCAATGATTCCCATTGGCCGCGGCCAGCGTGAGCTGATTATCGGCGACCGCCAGACCGGTAAGACCGTGATTGCTACGGATACGATCATCAACCAAAAAGGCAAAGATGTCCTTTGCATCTATGTTGCTATTGGCCAAAAGCGTTCTACTGTGGCCTCTCTGGTTGAAAACCTCGAGAAAAACGGAGCCATGGCTTACACCACTGTAGTGTGCGCCACAGCTTCGGAGCTTTCGCCCCTGCAGTATATTGCGCCTTATGCCGGCTGCGCCATGGGCGAATACTTTATGTATCAGGGTAAGCATGTGCTTATTATCTATGATGACCTTTCCAAACATGCGGTTGCCTACCGTGCTCTGTCGCTGCTGATTCGTCGTCCGCCGGGACGCGAAGCATACCCCGGCGATGTTTTCTACCTGCACAGCCGTTTGTTGGAACGTGCCGCCAAATTGAGCGATGCAAAGGGCGGCGGCTCGCTGACAGCTCTGCCCATTATTGAAACGCAGGCTGGTGACGTTTCCGCTTATATTCCAACCAACGTCATCTCCATTACCGACGGCCAGATCTTCCTGGAAACCGAGCTGTTCCATTCCGGCATCCGCCCGGCTGTCAACCCCGGCATTTCTGTTTCCCGTGTCGGCGGCAATGCGCAGATCAAGGCGATGAAAAAGGTTGCCGGTACCTTAAAACTGGTTTACTCCCAGTACCGCGAGCTGCAGGGCTTTGCCCAGTTTGGCTCCGACCTGGATGCCGACACCAAATCTCGTTTGGCACAGGGCGAGCGCATTGTGGAAATCCTGAAGCAGGACCGCAACAGCCCAATCCCGGTAGAAAAGCAGGTTGCCATTTTGTATGCAACAGTCCACGGCTACCTGAAAGACATTGCCGTAAAGGATATCGCCGCGTACGAAAGCGCGCTGTATCAGTACCTTGATGAAAATGTAACCGCTGGCGGTGTGATGGAAGCCATCCGCACCACAGGCGATATGAAGCAGGATACCGAACAGCAGATGAAAGATGTGCTCGCCGCATTCACGGCAGACTTTATCAAAAATGCCGGATAATCACAAAATACGCCAAAGGGGGTGCTGCCGGTGGCTGGTTCCATGAAAGAAATCAAACTGCGCATCAAAAGCGTGGAAAGCACCATGCAGATTACCAAAGCCATGGAGCTGGTAGCGTCCAGCAAGCTGCGGCGCGCCAAGGAACGGGTGGAAAACAGCCGTCCCTATTTCGAAACGCTTTATGCCACGCTGTTTGATATTGCGGCTGCGGATTCTGAGTTCAGTAGCCCATATCTGGCCAAATGCGAGAAAAAGTGCTGCCTGTACATTGTAATTGCAGGTGATCGCGGCCTTGCGGGCGGCTATAACAGCAACATCTTAAAAGCCGTGGAAGCGGATGCTGAAGGGCGGGAATATTGTGTGCTGCCCATCGGCAAAAAGGCAGTGGAATACTTTGAGCGCCACAAGATCCGGATTCTGACGGATTCTTTTGCCATCGCAGGGGATATTTCGGTCAGCGACTGCTTTGAAATTTCCCGCCTTGTGTGCCAGAAGTTTCTGGAAGGCGCTTTTGATGAAATTCGCATTGCCTTTACCCAGTTTATTTCCATGCTGACCCAAACTGCAATCATTTTGCCGGTTCTCCCGTTTGATGCCGAACCGCCGGAGCCGGGCCACGAGCATCAAAGTCTGATGCTCTATGAGCCAGACAGCGCCGCCGTGTTTGATGCCATTATCCCGGAATACTTGGCCGGGGTTGTGTATGGCGCTTTGTGTGAAAGTGTTGCCAGTGAACAGGGTGCACGCCGCACCGCCATGGACTCTGCCACCAAGAACGCTGGCGAAATGATCGAGCATTTGAACCTTTATTATAACCGCGCCCGTCAGGCAGCAATCACGCAGGAAATCACCGAAATAGTGGCCGGTGCAGATGCTGAAAGCTAGGGCGCACCAGAAAAGCCGAAATTTTATCCGATTTCTTTGCCTTCAGGTATGCCTTTGGGCAATATCTGATGCAACAGTGCTGAGAGTTTTTTCAGACACACCCGGAAACAAGCCCGACAGCACGCTAAAAATTCACTCAAAGGAGTGTGTGCAATGCCAGAAAAACACATCGGTAAGGTCGTGCAGGTCATGGGACCTGTTTTGGATATCCGCTTTGCCGACGGCGAGCTGCCGGAACTGCTGAATGCGATTGAACTGCAGAACAACGGCAAACCGCTGATTGTAGAAGTTGCCCAGCATATTGGCGATAACGTGGTGCGCTGCATTGCTATGGCCGCCACCGATGGCCTTGTGCGCGGTGCCGAAGCCGTGGATACCGGCGGGCCGATCAAGGTTCCCGTTGGCGATGCGTGCCTTGGCCGTGTGTTCAACCTGCTGGGTGAACCGGTTGATGAACAGCCTGCCCCCACCGGGGTAGAGCATTGGCCCATCCACCGCCCGGCCCCTGCTTTCGATGAACAGGAATCTTCGACTGAACTGCTGGAAACCGGCATCAAGGTCGTTGACCTGATCTGCCCCTATGCAAAGGGCGGCAAAATCGGTCTGTTCGGTGGTGCCGGTGTCGGCAAAACCGTGCTGATTCAGGAACTGATTTATAACATCGCTACCGCCCATAACGGCTATTCTGTTTTTACCGGCGTTGGCGAACGCACCCGTGAGGGCAACGATCTTTATGGCGAAATGGCCGAAAGCGGCGTTTTGAGCAAGACTGCGCTGGTCTATGGCCAGATGAATGAACCGCCGGGAGCCCGTATGCGCGTGGCGCTGTCCGGTCTGACCATGGCGGAGTACTTCCGCGATGTCAAGCATCAGGACGTTCTGCTGTTCATTGATAACATCTTCCGCTTTACCCAGGCCGGCTCCGAAGTTTCGGCACTGCTGGGTCGTATGCCCTCTGCCGTTGGCTATCAGCCCACGCTGGCAACGGAAATGGGTGCATTGCAGGAACGTATTACTTCCACCCGCAAGGGTTCTATCACTTCTGTTCAGGCTGTTTATGTACCTGCGGACGACTTGACCGACCCGGCCCCCGCCACGACCTTCACCCATCTGGATGCTACCACGGTTCTGAGCCGTGATATTGCTTCTCAGGGCATTTATCCGGCTGTCGACCCGCTGGATTCTACTTCCCGCATTCTGGCCCCGGAAGTTGTCGGGCAGGAGCATTACCAGATTGCCCGCGCCGTGCAGCAGGTTTTACAGCGCTATAAGGAACTGCAGGATATCATTGCCATCATGGGCATGGATGAACTTTCGGAGGACGATAAGATCACCGTCAACCGCGCCCGTAAGGTACAGCGTTTTCTTTCACAGTCGTTCCATGTTGCGGAGCAGTTTACCGGTATGCCCGGCCAGTATGTGCCGTTGAAAGAAACCCTGCGCGGCTTTAAGATGATTTTGAACGGCGAATGTGATTCCATCCCCGAAAGCTGCTTCCTGTTTGCCGGTACGATTGATGACGTTCTGGCTAAGGCCAAGCAGCAGTAAGGAGGCAGGACCATGTCCAGTTTCCCACTTAAAATCATGACGCCGGACGGCACTGCTTTTGATGGGCAGGTACAGTCGGTGTCCTGCCGGACCATCACCGGGCAGGTTCAGTTGATGGCCCGTCACATCGATTATTGCACTGCCCTTGGCATGGGGGAGGCCCACATCACATTGGAGGATGGCACCCAGCGCAGCGCCGCCTGTATGGGCGGTATGTTGAGCATGTTTGGCGGCGAATGCCGCCTGCTGGCCACCACCTTTGAATGGGCCGATTCCATTGACAAAGAACGTGCTGAGCGCAGCAAAGCCCGCGCCGAGGAATTGCTGGCCCAGAAAAACCTGGATGCCCGTGAGCTGGAACTTGCCCAGGCCCGCTTGAAACGTGCTTTGGTGCGCAGCAATGTTGCTGCGCGTGCTCAGTTTTGATTGATCCGCTCCCGGCCGAATAAATCACAAATAAAAAGTTCCTGAAATCGCAGCAGGTTGCTGTATGGTTTCAGGAACTTTTTATTGTAAGCTTTAGCATTTACAGCAATGAGCGAAGCGAACTGTGATTAAAAGTCGGATTTGCTGTAGCATGCAGTAAATGTAGTTTTGCCCACTTGTGGGCAGCGGTACGAGTGATGCAAGTGAAGGAATTTTCGGTGCATCTTGAGATGCGTGCCGGTATAAAGGGGCTGTTGCACATGCGACAGCCTCTATTTTTGTACGAATAGGCGTAAGAATCAAACAGTATCAATGTCCAAAACAAAAGCATGTGCAACAAATTTTCTCGAAAATCAGAAATTATCGATGGATTTGTGATGCACATGCTTTTTTGAAGTGTTTGATTATACGTTTAATTTTGAAAATGACTGCTGCACTTTCGGCTAAAACGATGTGCAACAGCCCCTTACTCAAGCCTCCGGCTTAGCCGGGAATTATGACTTTTAGGATAGTCCCAAACCCTTTTGAACTTAATCGTTCCCTTTACCCGACATGCGGAAATACAGCCCAATAGCCAACAGCAGAGACAAGACATCCGCCACAGGCTGTGCCCAGATCAGTCCTGTTTCGTGAAAGATCGCCCCAAGGATGAACATAGACGGAATGTAGATCAGCCCCTGACGGGAGATATTGACGATCAGGGATTCCGTCGCCGCGCCGCGGGCTTGCAGCGCATTGGTCAGCACATAGAATACGCCAAACAGGAAACTGGTGCAAAGAAGAATGTGGGCAAAGGAAACGCCGTAGTCATACGCCGCATGCAGTAACATTTGCTCCGCTTCTGCCATGTATCCGGCTGCTTCCCGGCAGCAGACTTCTCCAGCGGGTGTGATATGGACTACCTTGATTCGCTTGTCGGAAGCATCTCCGAACGCCTCAATGAACCCTTTTTGCTCCAAACGGGAGATGATCCCTGCCACGGTAGACTGCGCAACACAGAATGTTCGCTCCAGCTCCTTCATAGAGCGCTACTTCTGTTCGGATTGTCGATACTTCCAAAGGCAAAGACCGCTCACGAACTCCGGAAAATGCTGTATGCCTGGAAAGCGCAGGCTGACAAGCTATCCTCCGAGGAAATCAGTAAAGACAAATACGATGAGTGGCGTTACCATTACCCGGAGTTTGATATCACGCAAATCTGGGCGAAAGTACCATCGCAGGCACTTAGCGACGCGCTGGTCTAATGTTCCAAGACCAGCTCAAACCAGATAAATAAAGACGACAAAAAGCCCTTAGCTATGAGTTTTTACCCACAGCTAAGGGCTTTCTAAATAATATGGATTTATTTGTTGCACAACCACCTGTCAATCATTCTCTAACCCCAAAACCACTGGCTTACAAGAATAATAGCTCTCATGCAACCGTTATCAAATTGTTATCAAAAGACTTCTTGAAGTGCCTCAAACCCGCATAAGCACTGGATTTTTAAAGCATTTCAAATTATTCAAACTCGATCGTTGCTGGCGGCTTGGTGGTATAGTCGAACAGAACACGGTTGATATGCTTTACTTCGTTTACGATGCGGTTTGCTGCGGTGGTAATGGTTTCGGTGGGCAGCAGGGTAACTTCCGCGGTCATAAAGTCGGTCGTGGTCACAGCGCGCAGGGCGATGGCGTAATCATAGGTGCGCTCATCACCCATAACACCAACGCTGCGCATGTTGGTCAGCGCGGCAAAATACTGGCTGGGGCGCTGAGCGGCGGGCAGCTTATCCACTTCCTCGCGCCAGATTGCATCAGCATCCTGTACAATGGCAACCTTTTCCTGGGTGATATCGCCGATAATGCGGATGGCAAGGCCGGGGCCGGGGAACGGCTGGCGGGCAACCAGATATTCAGGCAAGCCCAGTTCACGGCCAGCCTGGCGGACTTCATCCTTGAACAGGTCGCGCAGCGGCTCCACAATTTCCTTAAAGTCTACATAATCCGGCAAGCCGCCAACATTGTGGTGGCTCTTGATGGTAGCAGATTCACCGCCCAGGCCGCTTTCCACAACGTCCGGGTAGATGGTGCCCTGTGCCAAAAAGTCTACAGCACCGATCTTCTTGGCCTCGTCCTCAAACACACGGATGAACTCTTCGCCAATGATTTTACGCTTGCGCTCCGGCTCGGTAACACCGGCCAGCTTGCTGTAAAAACGTTCGCGGGCGTCCACGCAGACAAAGTTGATGTCGAACTGGCCGCCCTCGCCGAACACTTCGCAAACCTGCTCACGTTCGTTCTTGCGCAGCAGGCCGTGGTCAACAAACACGCAGGTTAACTGCTTACCAATGGCCTTTGCCAGCATAGCAGCACATACGCTGGAATCCACACCACCGGAAAGAGCGCACAGCACCTTGCCATTGCCGATCTTCTCGCGCAGGGCGTACACGCTATGCTCCACAAAGGAGTCCATCTTCCAGGTACCGGCACAGCCGCAAACTTTGTAAACAAAGTTATGCAGAATCTTAGTACCGTTTTCGGTATGCAGCACTTCCGGGTGGAACTGCACACAGTACAGGCCGCGGGCGGCATCCTGTGCAGCGGCAACCGGGCAGTTGGGGGTGTGGGCAATAATATCAAAGCCGGGGGCAGCCTGCTCGATATAGTCATTATGGCTCATCCAGCAAACATTCTGGTTCGGCAGGCCGTCAAACAGCAGGCTGGTGGTATCCAGATCCACAACCGTCTTGCCATATTCGCGTTCCGGAGCCTTGCAAACCTTACCGCCCAGCATATGCATCATCAGCTGGCTGCCATAGCAGATGCCCAGTACCGGAACACCCCAAGTATATATTTTGGGATCGACGGTAGGGGAATCCGGCAGGTAAGCGCTGTTGGGACCACCGGTAAAGATAATGCCCTTCGGATTTTTGGCCTTGATTTTGGCCAGGTCAGTACGGTAAGAATAAATTTCGCAATAAACGTTGCATTCACGGACACGGCGGGCGATCAGCTGGTTATACTGGCCACCAAAGTCCAACACAATGACAGTTTCCTGCTGCATGTGGTAGCTCCTTCCCAAACATCTAAATTTGCATATATAACAGCATATACGGATATTATACCATAGCTCCCGGCAAATAGGTAGGGGGCTTGAGAAAAAAGTCGAGATTCTTCGATTCTGATTTGTCGCACAGCCGGAATCTGTTCGCTTATTCTGCATAGAATCAGATTGTCGGTCGGCGCCCCAAAGCCATAAAAAATGCCGCACATCGGGCAAGGAACCTTGGCCGGTTCCTCCTTCCAATGTACAGCATGGTATTTTTGCTATTGTTTTATCTTTTCCGCTATTCGCCGCTGCGCCAGGTCCACAAAAGATATTTTACATTTGTTTTCAGGTAGCGGTGGAACAGGCGCTTCGGGTCCTGCATCAATCGGTAAAGCCATTCCAGGTTGTGCTTCTGCATCCACATGGGCGCACGCTTAATGTTGCCCGCCTCATAGTCAAACGCCGCACCAACGCCGATCATCAAGGCTTGTACGCGATCCTCATGGGCGGCCATCCAGCGTTCCTGTTTGGGGGCACCAAGGCCAACCCACACAAAGTCCGGCTTTGTTGCGTTGATTTCCGCTACCGCCTGAGCGTCCTCCTGCGGGGTCATCTCGCGGAACGGTGGCGACATCATACCGGAAATCACAACACCAGGGTAGCGCTCTTCCACCTTTTTGCGCAGCAACTGCAACGTTTCCGGGGTAGAGCCATAAAAATAGTGCCGCCAGCCTTTTTCTGCGCTGACCGCCAAAACCTGCTTCATCAAATCCGGCCCCGTAACGCGCTGCGCAGCAGCATACCCCTGCCTGCGGCTGAACTGCGAAAGGGGACCGCCGTCCGGCAGCGCCATGACCGCATGGTTCTGAATATAGCGGTACTCGGCATCCTCGTGCGCGGTTACGGTGGTATGTACATTGGCCACGCAGATATATTTCCCACGCCATTGTTCCAGCTGGCTTTCCAGCAGCGTCATGGTTTTGTCCATGTCCGTTACCACAATGTTCACACCCATAATATCGCAGGTTTCCTGCATTTTCAGGTCGATCACATACAACCCGTTTACGGTATTATCCATTGTGCGGGAAGAGAGAAAGTCCGAATAGACCGGAATTACACTGACCTTAATGCCGTAATTTTCTGCAATCGCGGTGATCTGCAGCAACTCGCTGCGGTTCTGGGTTTCCTCCGCAATCACAATATGGGTAATCCGGGTACTTTCCAGAATCTTATGCAGATCGGCTACTGTGCCAAGGTAATTCGGCAGTTCCACTACCGGGTTCTGCGCTGCATAGCCGGCATACTCTGCCGATACATCCTTGCCCTTTACAACATCATTATAATAGCGTAATGCCAGGTTTCCATTGCCGACCAGCAAAACGCGGGCTATAATATGGCGCCGCTTTGCATACCAAAGGCTGATCCGGTGCAGCAATAACCGCTTGATCGTAATGACCACGCTGGACAGCAGGTAATAGTAAACAAGCAGCAGGCGGGAAAACTGCGAAAGTTGGAATACATACAAAATGGTTGCTGCCAACGTAAAGCCGCCCAGGTTTCCCAAAAGGGCTTTTGCCAGTTCTCTCACTAAGCCGCGCCGCTTAAAAGTGCGGTATTCACCCTGTGCAATATAAATCAGAATGATTGCCGCTGCGTATACAAGTGACAGCGGGCGGAAGCGGGCAACATCGACCCACCAGAACGCTTCACCCCAGGGGCTGTGCATACGTAGCAGGCTGGTAACCTCATACGTTCCCAACAGCAGGAAAAAGTCCAGAAAAGCATCCAGAATATGCAGTATTTTTGATGTAGAATGGTTCATGATACAATTAAAAGCCGCAAAAGTATGAAGAAAGACCGTTCCCTTTGCGGCATGTGAAACGGGCTTTCTGCCACGCATGATGGCCCCGGAATATAGTAGAGCAGCAAACCGTAACTTGCAAGCCTATTATACCCAGCGTCCAAAGCGGAATTTTGGCTCAATTGGTTCTTTGATGGAAATTTCTTTGTTCAGGTAGACATCAATGGCATTTTTCTGTAAAAGTTTTGCCGTTGAACTGCTTATCTGTGCCATCCCGTCTTTCAGGTTTGGCGGGCGGGTTGTAACAGAATGGCAGTCAGAACACATCAGATGAACTAAGTTCCAATCCAGCAGTTTGTGCAGCCATTTGGCCGTATGTCCACTGCGCACCAAACCCGAAGCATTGATCTGCGCCAATGCGCCGGAGCTGACCCAGCGGTACAGCAGGGTAGGATCCTCGGTAACATAGGGGTAGCGCTCCACATGGGCCAAAATGGGAGTATACCCACGGTTTTGCACCGCAAACAGGGTATCCTCAATTCCACCGGGATGGATGCTGGTCGGGAATTCAATCAAGATATACCGCGACCCTGCAAATGCCAATTTGGAAAGATCCAGGCTGGCCAAAGCTGTGGTAAAATAGACCTCTGCACCCAATTTGACGGCAAGGGGAAGTTTGCGTTCTGCCAGCTGCGCCACAACGCTGCGATAAGCCATTTTGCGCTGCTGCACAAAAGCATCCAGCGTAATGCGCTCATAATGGAAGTGCGGTGTGAACACAATGCCAACAACCCCGTCTTCCATTTCTTTCTGGATCAAGGACATGGAAACATCCAGGTTTTTGGCACCGTCATCAATGCCAGGCAAAATATGACAATGGAGATCAACCAGTTGCGAACTCATTATGCCTTACTCCGGCTCTTCTTTCCAGCTGCGTCGTCATCGCTGTACCCGTAAGAATAAGAATAGTAGTAGCCATCTTTCTTACCGGCTTTTTTAACATCGTATCCGTTCATTACTACGCCAAGGATGCGGGCATTCACAGCTTCCAGGTTTTTCTTGCTCAGCTGGGCACCTTCAATGGTGGTAACACCCGGGCGTACAACCAGCAATGCCCCATCCACATACTTGCACAATACTGCAGCATCGGTAACAACAGAAACCGGCGGCGTATCTACAATAATATAATCGTATACCTGCTTCAGGGCCTCAAAGGTATTTTCCATCGCCTTCGTTGCCAACAATTCCGATGGGTTCGGGGGGATGGTGCCAACAGGTAGCACCACAATGCCCAGGTCTTTGAAGTTGACCAGTGCATTGGCCAGTTGGGTACGGTCCTTGCCCGTAATGGTGTTGGTAATGCCGATATGATCACGCGGAATATGCAGGTAGCGGGAGATGGTAGACTTACGCATATCGCAGTCAACCAGCACCACACGCTTGCCACTGTCTGCCAGGGTAATCGCAAGGTTTACTGCGACGTTGCTCTTTCCTTCGCCGGGGACAGAGGAGGTAATCAGGATAGTCTTGCAATCGCTGGTTGCGGCAAGAAACTCCAGGTTGGTTCGCAGAGACTTGTAAGCTTCTGTAAACTGGAACGGTGCATCTGAGCCAACCATAAACAGCTTATGATGTTCACGCTTTTTACTCATTCCTTTTTACCTCCCTGATCATACTGCGGGATCACGCCCAGAACAGTCATATCCAGATACTTGGTAACATCTTCCTCCGTGTTGATCTTATTGTCCAGCAAAACCTGCAGCACAATAATACCAATGACCAGAACAAAACCAACCGCTGCGGCCAACATCGTGTTCTTCTTAATGTTGGGGGAAACCGGCTCCGTTGCCAAAGAAGCATTGGAGATCACTTTGACGGAACCCGCTTCAACAGCCTCCTTGATCACATCCGGAGCCACTGTAATGATCTGTTCACACACCTGCCGTGCCCATTCCGGGCTGTCGCTCTGCACAGTGATCTTCATAACCTGGGTATCGTCCACAGCTGCTACGGTAACGCGCTTGTTCAGCTGAGCATAAGTCAGGTTCAGGCCCAGGTTATCAATAACCTGCTGCAGAACCGTATCACTCTTGATAATAATGCTGTAAGTAGAAACCAGCTTGGTTGCAGAATTGATCTGGTCACTGGTAACATTGGCGTTGACATCCTGCCGGGTATTGACAATCATCAGGGCAGAAGAATCATACTTTGGGGTCATCAAAAACTTAGACGCCGTAAAGCCAACCAGCGCAGCAGCCAAAGTTACAAAAATCAGTTCAAGAAGATGCTGGCGAACCGCACTTAAAATTTCTGTTAGGTCAATTACTTCATTTTCTTCATTATCCACAAAAGGCACCTCTCTAATCTCTTAATTCCTGTTTTCCAGTCAAAGATGGTTGGCCAGGTCTGCCGCTTCGGTCGGCTTTTTGACGCAAAGCACCACTCTTACAATTGGGGCCCGCAGCTGCCCCACATGCAAAATCTTAGCACGCATGTTTATGTAAAGTAGCTGTGCTTTACGGCAATTTGGCCACAGATAGCTAACATGATTTTAGCACAAATTCAGGTGTGTTTCAACCGTACATCGAAATGTCTTGATTTTTGGCAAAATACACAATTTTGTTTGCATCCCTTCCACAAGTGATAACAATTTCTCAAAACATTTTTTACCATTGATGTATAAATTGCTCTTATTTTTCCCGTTGTTTGCTCCTGTGCAAACATATGTTAACGCTTTTGCTGCAAAGTCTGCTCTGTCCGCATTCCCGTTTCCCGGTAAAATTCATCCAATTCTCCCTGCTTTTTTGATCACACGCACTTCCTCGGGCACTGCGCAAAAACCTGGCGATTTTTTCAGTTTGCCTGCGGGTACGGCTGTCCGCTTTTCTTCCAGCGGGCGTACCTGCCTGCCCAGTATATGCTGTACGCAGTCAAGCTGCAAGGCATTTACACCGCGTATTCCTACCTCAGCGTCCGCGCCACTGTGGACTTGCCGCTGCCAGAAAATTCGATCCATGCAATTTTATTCCAGCTTCGCCTCCTTGCCCAGCGCCTTCTTTTTGCACTCACTTCAAAACCGCAAAAGGACATTTATTATATCAGCTACAAGGGGAAGTTGTCAAAAAAATTGCCAAAGAGATACAAATAGGCTATAATATAAAATAAAAAATTGTGTATTGAACGGTTTTTACCCCATTTGCACCCGGAAGGAGGTGGCAAGCACGGATACTTTACAGACAAATAGTGCAGCACAAACTGCTGAGATGCTCAAATTAGAGGGCGTTGTTGAGCATGTGATATACGAAAACCCGGATACCGGTTATGCCGTGTTTGAAGTGGATGCCGGTGGCACCGATATTGTTGTGGCAGGCAACGTGGGCAGCGTGGATAACGGTATGTCCATTACGGCGTATGGCTATATGGTCAACCACCCCAGCTATGGCGAACAGTTCCGTGCCGAAACCTGTGAGGCCAGCCTGCCGCAGGATACCGCGGCTTTGCTGAGCTACCTTTCCAGTGGGGTATTGCCCTATATCGGGCCTTCCACAGCAAAAAAGATTGTGGCAAAATTTGGGGCGCATACATTGAACGTCATCTCCGAAACGCCGGACAAACTCTGTGAGCTAAAAGGTATCACCCCGCAAAAGGCCGCCGCCATCTCCAACGAGTTCCGACGTATGTACGGTGTGCGGGAAGTGGTTGCCTGGATGGCCAAGTTTGGGCTTTCCGCCCAGATGGCTGTTACAGCCTACCGCGCGTTTGGCCCCGCCACGGTAGAAGCACTGAAAAAGAACCCCTACATGCTGTGCGGGGAGCCGCTGAACCTGAAATTCAGCCAGGTCGATGGTATCGCCGCCCAGCTGCAGGTAGGACAGGGCAGCGACCTGCGCATTGCCGCCGGGCTTTTGTACGCTTTGCGCCACAACGCCAACAACGGCCACACCTGCCTGCCCGCAGATAAGCTGATCGAAAGCACTGCGCGCTTTATTCGGGTGGAGCCGGATGCCGTAAAGGCCGGGCTGCAAAGCCTGTTGGAGCATGACGAAATGCGCGCCTGCACCTTTGACGGAACGAAATATATTTACCTGCCAGATCTGCTCAGCGCAGAGCAGGATATTGCTGCGCGGCTGGGGGAGCTTGCCACATTCCCGACAGAAAGCCCCAAAACGCTGGAAAGCGATATCCGCGTTTTGGAATTGACCCAAGGTTTTGAATATGCCCCTTTGCAGCGGGAAGCAATCCGCTTAGCACTCTCTTCCCGCGTAATGGTTTTGACCGGCGGTCCCGGTACCGGCAAAACCACAACGGTCAAAGCGATTCTGAATTTGTATGAAGGTATTTATGACCGGGTTGCCCTGTGTGCCCCCACCGGCCGCGCCGCCAAGCGGCTGACCGAGCTGACCGGCCACAGCGCTTCCACCATCCACCGATTGCTAGAAGTGGACTATTCTACCGGCAGCGTGCGTTTTATTCATAATGAAAAGAATCTTCTCCCGTTTGACGTTATCATTCTGGATGAGATGAGTATGGTAGATGCCAAGCTGTTCCAGGCGTTGTTGGCCGCCGCGCGTTACCACTGCCGCATTATTATGGTAGGTGATGCCGACCAGCTGCCCAGCGTTGGCCCCGGCAGTGTGCTGGGGGAGATCTTGCAGGCAGACGTTCTGCCCACCGTACGGCTGAATGAGATCTTCCGCCAGGCGCAGAAAAGCATGATTGTACAGAACGCCCACCGCATTGTGGAAGGGCAGATGCCCATAAAAGGCGGGCGGGATGATGACTTTTTCATGATCGAATCTACCGGTCTTGCCTGCCAGAGGCTGATCTGCGACCTGGTCAGTACCCGGCTGCCCAAAAGTTATGGCTATGACCCCGTGCGGGACATCCAGGTGCTTTGCCCCACCAAGGTTGGCCCCACCGGGAGCGTAGAACTGAACCGCCGCCTGCAGGCCATTTTGAACCCGCCTGCACCGGATAAGCCGCAGATCATTTGGGAGCAAAGCGGCCGTGTGCTGCGCTGTGGCGACAAGGTAATGCAGATCAAAAACGATTATGACATTCCCTATGAGCGGGACGGTGCCGAAGCCGGTGTGGGTGCCTATAACGGGGATATGGGTATTATTACTGCCGTTGACCCCGAAAGCCGTGCTGTGACGGTACAGATGGATGACCGAAAGTATATTTACGGTGCTGACCAGCTTGCCGAGCTGGAACCCGCTTACGCTGTAACAGTGCACAAAAGCCAGGGTTCTGAATTTCCGGCCGTCATTATGCCTGTGGCAGATGTACCCGCGCGCCTTTGTTACCGCAACTTGTTGTACACCGGGGTTACCCGCGCACGCCGCCTGTGCATTCTGGCGGGAACCCGGCGCACCGAGCAGGCCATGGTGGATAATGTGCGCCAGAACATGCGTTACAGCGGGCTGCGCTACCTGCTGCGCGAGGCAGTCACTCCGGCTGAAAAACGCAGATGAAACAGAGAAAACGCATATCTCTGGATTGGCTGGACCGTGGGCGAACGGCTCTGGAACCGCTGCTGGCCCTTGCCTATCCGCGGCACTGCCCGCTGTGCGGCACGGTACTTGAGCAAAGCGCCTGGAAAGCCGCCGTGTGCCGTTCCTGTATACCGGAAGCCGAGCGTCTGCGGCATCTTCCACCGCGTCTGCCTGTAACGGAGCACGCCTTTTACGCTGTCAACACCTGCGCAGCTGCCTTTTACTATGCAGACAGCGTGCGCCATGCTATCCTGCTTTGCAAGGAGAACGGCAACCCCTGGTATGCGCGAGAACTGGCGGATTTGATGGCTGTGCTGATTTTTGGCGCACAGCCCGCCCGTACCCCAGGGCACCGCCCGGTATACGAGAATCTATCCGGCATTTCGCTGTACAGCGCCATTGTTCCGGTGCCGCCGCGCGTAAAGAAGAACCGCGCGGAAAATATGCCCCTTTTGCTAGCGCAGCGCCTTGGGCGCATCCTGCACATTCCGGTCATCCAGCCACTGTGCCTGACCCGGCAGGTTTTACCGCAAAAATCGCTGGACCAGCAAAAGCGCTTTGCCAATGTCAAGGATGCTTACGCCTGCCGTACTGGGGTTGACCTTTCCGGAATGCGGCTGCTGTTGCTGGATGATGTGATCACCACTGGTGCCACCATCTCTGCCTGCGCCAAAGCGCTATTGGAGGGTGGCGCTGTGAGTGTGGACGGCGTGTGTGTTGCAGCGACGGAACTGATGCCCAAAAGCCACGGTGCCGCCGGAACACCAAAAGAAAGCAAATAACTTTTATCTGCCGGATGGTTGATGGCAATTCACAATAGATAACAAAGTGCTGCTTCTGGCAGCAAGGAGTACCAGATAAACATGAAGCAATATGATATCGGCCTTGATCTTGGCACAACTTCCATTATCATTGCCACACAGGAACAGGGAGTTGTGTTCCATCAGCCCAGCATTGGTGCTGTTGATACCCGCAGCAGCACCATTCTGGCAGTGGGGGACAAAGCCCTGCGCATGGTGGGGCGTGTGCCTTCTTATATTGATATCATCCGCCCTTTGCGGGACGGTATTATTCAGGACCACCGCATGACAAACGAACTAATCGTGCGGTTTATCAATGAGGTATGCCGTTCGCGCATCATCAAGCCGCGCGTATCGGTCTGCGTTCCGGCAGCCATTACCGGCATTGAAGCTGACGCCGTGGTAGAAGCCGTCATGGCAGCCGGGGCACGGCAGGTTTTCCTTGTGGATGAGCCTGTCGCCGCCGCCCTTGGCGCAGGGCTGGATATCCGCAAGCCCATGGGCTGCATGGTGATTGATATCGGCGGCGGCTCCACGGATATCGCCGTGATCAGCATGGGTGGGCGGGTGCGCGCCGCCAGCTTGCCGGTCGCCGGCAACGCTTTTGACCAGTGCATTGCCCAGTATGTTCAGGAAAAATTCAACATTGCCATCGGCCCTCTAACCGCCGAAGCGCTGAAAAAGCAGGTTGCCTGCTGCACCAAAAGCGAGTTTGAGGGCGTAATGGAGATCCGTGGTCATTCCTGGGAGACCAACCTGCCCGCCCGCCGCCTTGTCTATACGCGGGACCTATACCTGCCCGTGCAGGAACTGGCCGCCCGCATTGCCGCCACTGCCCGCAATGTATTGGAAAGCACCCCGCCGGAACTGGCCGCTGATGTTGCCAAGAACGGCATTCTGCTGACTGGCGGCGGCTCCATGCTGCGTGGCCTGGCTGGTTATATTGCCGGGGAGCTGCATGTGGATGTTGCCATCGCACCAGACCCCATCAACTGTGTGGCACGCGGAACCGCAGCCAGCTTAACGCTGGGCCAATACCTGACAGCCGGTTTCCGCGATGCCACCCCCAGAGCGTGGCATAACCGACTGCAATCCCCAGAAGGTTTTTCCAATTAAAGCGCAGCTTTTGTGCAGGTTGTAAAAAGTATGATTTTCTGCGGATACCTCCGCCAGCCTACTTTTCTATCTGGCAAAAGTGTGCTATACTATACAGCGTTTGCCAAAATTCCCAGCCCTGCATGGTTCCGGGCTGGTTCTGCCATATAATATAAGGACAGGTTCATTATGCCCGATACCATTACCACTGAATTTCTGGCCCTGCGGGACCGCTATATCGCTTCCTGCTTTACTAAGCTGAACCCGGTGCAGCAGCAGGCTGTGTTTACCACCGAAGGCCCGCTGCTGATCCTGGCAGGTGCAGGCTCCGGCAAAACCACCGTTCTGGTCAACCGCATTGCCAATATCATCCGTTTTGGCCGCGCCTATGGCTCCAAAGAGGTCAGCCGCCCGGTTGCGCAGAGTGATCTGGAGCAGCTGCGCACCGCCATCATGTGCGGCCAGCCGGTTCCGCAGTCCCTGATGCCGCTGATGAGCGTTGCCCCGGCCCGCCCGTGGAATGTGCTGGCCATTACCTTTACCAATAAAGCCGCCGGAGAGCTGAAAGAACGCCTGAAAGCCATGCTGGGCGATACCATGGGCGGGGATGTATTTGCCTCCACTTTCCACTCTGCCTGTGTACGGATCCTGCGCCGCGATGCCGAACGCATTGGCTTCCCCAAAAGCTTTACGATTTACGATTCCGACGACCAGCAGCGTGTCATCAAGCAGATCTACAAAGAACTGATGATTGATGACAAGTTCCTGCCGGTCAAATCAGCCATCTCCCAGATCAGCGGTTACAAAGATAAACTTCTTTCCGCCAAAGATGTCGCCGCCGAAGCGCCGCGCGATACCAAGGCTGCTTTGACTTCCAAAATCTATACCGCCTATTCCAACCGGCTGCGCACGGCTGGTGCCATGGACTTTGACGATCTGATTTTCCATACCGTGCAGATGCTGAAAACCGATGCCGAAGCGCGGGAATACTACCAGCAGAAGTTCCGCTATGTCGTGGTGGACGAATACCAGGATACCAGCGTGGCCCAGTTCCACCTGGTGCGCCTGCTGGCCGGTGGTTCCAACAATGTATGCGTTGTTGGCGATGACGATCAGAGCATTTATAAGTTCCGCGGTGCTACCATTGAAAATATCCTGAACTTTGAAAAAGTTTTTGCCGGGGCCAAAACCATCCGCCTGGAGCAGAACTACCGTTCCACCTCTAACATTCTGAATGCGGCCAATAGCGTCATCAAGAACAACAACGGCCGCAAGGGCAAGACCCTGTGGACCCAGAACGGCGATGGTGACAAAGTTCACCATTATACGGCTGCTTCGGAACAGGATGAGGCCAGCCATGTGGCCGAGGTTATTGGCCAGAACCTGAAAAATGGTGCATCCTTAAAAGACCATGCCGTTTTGTACCGCATGAATGCGCAGTCCAACCCCATCGAAACTTATTTTGCCCGTGCCGGTATCCCGTACCGCATTGTGGGTGGCCAACGCTTCTTTGACCGCAAGGAAGTCAAGGATATCAACTCTTACATGGCCGTTGTGGTCAACCCGCGGGACGACGTGCGCCTGCGCCGCATCATCAATGAACCTGCACGAAAGATTGGTGCCACCACCATTGATAAGATCGGGGAACTGGCCGCCGCCAACGGCGTGCCGATGATGGAGATCATCCGGGAGGCTTCTTCTTATCCCGCACTGGGCCGTGCCGCCAGCGCGCTGAACGCGTTTTACTCCATGTACCGTGAACTGTGTGATCTTTCCGTCACCCTTCCGTTGGATGAATTTGCCGGTGAAGTGATCCGCAAGACCGGATACGAAGCCATGCTGAAAGCGCAGAAAGAAGAGGGCGAGACCCGGCTGGAAAACTTGGGCCAGTTGATTTCTTCCGTAAAGACTTATGCGGAGCAGAACGGGGAAGACGCAACCCTTTCCGGTTTCTTGGAAGAAGTTGCCCTGATTGCAGACCTTGATTCCTATGATGAAGATGCTGATTCCGTTACCCTGATGACGATGCACAGCGCTAAGGGCCTTGAATTCCCGTATGTGTTTATCATTGGTATGGAGGATGGCGTTTTCCCCGGTGACCTTGCTCGCTACAGCGAGGAAGAAATGGAAGAGGAGCGCCGCCTGTGCTATGTCGGTATTACCCGCGCCAAGAAAGAGCTGTATCTTTCTTCCTCCCGCAGCCGTATGATTTTCGGCCAGACGCGCCGCAACCCGCCTTCCTGCTTTTTGGATGAGATTGACCCCAATGTGATGGACGAAACCGAAAGCCCAGAGCTTGCTTACAGCGGCGGTTTTGGCGCCGGGTACGGCAGCTACAGCACCAATGTTCCCGGCGGGCGCAGCGGATACTCCGGGGCTTCCCGCGGGTATCTGAACAGTGAATACAACCGCGGCGGCTTTGGCAGCAAGTATGCCGGCGGCTTCCAAAGTGGGTTTGCTTCCGGCGGGCACGAAAGCCCGAACTACCCCGGCGGCCGCCACACGGTCCAAAGCAGTAGCTTTGGCGCCGGGTATGGCAGTAGCCGCGTCAACCATCATTCCGGTGCTCCGGTTGCTCCGGCGGGCGGTGGCGTTACCACTGCGCCCGCCGCACCCGCACGCAAAAAAGCCGCCAACTTTGCAGCCGGGGACCTTGTGGACCACAAGGTGTTTGGCCGCGGCAAGGTGCTGAAAGTAACGCCGGTTGCGGGGGACTGTATTGTAGAAATCCAGTTTGACCGCGTTGGCATCAAAAAAACAATGGCCAATTACGCCCCGCTGACCAAGCTGACCAGCGAAGAATAAACCACTGATAAAAAGGAAAAGAGGGAACGGGTCCATGCTTGTAACATTGATCGCCCACACCAATGACCCCGAAAAGACCATTGCCGCAGCCGCCAAGCTGTGCTATTCTGATGCACATATCGAAACCCTGCTGGATGGCCTAACACCGGAAAAGACCGCAGCCTTTTTGCAAAAGCTGAATGACTTCGGCCACGCCAGCCCCATTGAACATGCCAGCTTTACCTTTGGCATTGAGGGCGTTTCCCGCACCTTTCTGGCACAGGTCACCCGCCACCGCATTGCAAGTTTCAGTGTGCAGAGCCAGCGCTATGTGCGGCTGGAAGATTTCCGTTATGTGATTCCCCCGGAAATTGAGGCTGACCCTGCGGCCAAAGCGGCTTTTATTGATGCGATGAACGCCGATGCCAAACACTACCTGGAGCTGGTCAAAGCACTGGAAGAAAAGCATACCCACACCTTGATGGAGCAGGGCATGCCGGAAAAGACCGCCCGCGCCAAAGCCAGCAAAATGGCAAACGAGGACGCCCGCTTTGTATTGCCCAACGCCTGCGAGACAAAAATGGTAATGACCATGAACTGCCGCAGCCTGAACAACTTTTTCAACCTGCGCTGCTGCAACCGTGCCCAGTGGGAGATCCGCGCCGTTGCCGATGAAATGCTGCGCCTTGTATACCCGCTTGCGCCGCATGTTTTTGCCGCAGCTGGTCCCCGCTGCCTGGCGGGTCCCTGCCCGGAGGGCGGTATGTGCTGCGGCAAGCAGAACGCCGTGCGTGATAAATATGCAACACTGAAACAGGAGGCTGAAAACCATGGGTAAACTGATTATTTTTGAAGGCCTGGATGGTTCCGGCAAGGGCACACAGGCAGAACTTGCCTGCCAGAATTTGCATAGCAAAGGGTATGACCCGCTGAAAATCAGCTTCCCAGATTATGACAGTCCGTCCTCCGCACTGGTCAAGATGTATCTTTCCGGCGAGTTCGGCCAGCGCCCGGATGACGTGAACGCTTATGCAGCTTCAACGTTTTATGCTGTTGACCGCTTTGCCAGCTACAAAACCAGGTGGGGCAATGTCTACCGCCAGAATGGGCTAATCATCTCTGACCGTTACACCACCTCCAACGCTGTTCACCAATGTTCCAAACTGCCGCCGATGCACTGGGATGGTTTTCTGGAGTGGCTGTTTGAGTTCGAGTACAAAAAGCTCGGCCTGCCTGCGCCGGATGCGGTTGTATACCTTGCGGTTGATCCCGATGTCAGCCAGCGCCTGATTGCGCAGCGCTACCACGGCGATGAAAGCAAAAAAGATATTCAGGAACGTGATACCGAATACCTGGCCCGTTCCCGCGCCGCCGCTGAATACTGCGCACGCAAGCTGGGCTGGCACCGCATTGAGTGTACCACAACGGTAGACGGCCAGAAAACCATCCGCACGCCGGAGAATATTCAGTCCGAAGTGATGGCATACCTGGAGCGGATTTTGAGCTAAAACCGTTGGCAGCAAAAGCCACACGTTGAATACGGCAAGGAGGGGATAGAACATGCTTTGCAAAGCAACGGAAGCTGATTTGGAGCAGATGGTTGCGTTCCGCCGCAAAACGTATGGCGGAACCCGCCAGGATGCTTTGGACTGGCTTTGTGGAATTGTGGGGTTGGATAATATCCTGATCCTTGCCTGGGACCCGGCCCCCGGTGCAAAGCCCATCCCGGCCGCCATGATTGGTGCGGTTCCAGTGGAATGCGGGCACCACCACGGCGTATGGCTCTGCTGCATGGCAACGGACCCGTCCCTGCAGGGGCGCGGGCTGATGCCCAAACTGCTGGCAACCTGCCTGCGCGCCTTTTCCGCCAAAGGGTGTGATTTCGCTGTGGCGGCACCGCAAAGCACGCGGGCCGCAAAAGCGTTTTCCCAGCTGAATTTTCAGGGGCGCTTCCCGCTGCGCATCATCCGCAAGCCCATTGAACACAATTTGTGGGCACGAGCAGAGTTTGATAACCTGACAGTCCGCAAATTGATCGACACCCGGATGCGCTACCAGCCCGCCTGCATCGCCCTGCCGGAAAGCAGCATGAACACCATGATCACCCGGCTCTACCGCCGCGGTATGACCATTGTTTCCAACCAGCGCGGTTACGGCCTCTATTGCCAGGAAAAGGACGAGCTGCTTTTTATGGAGCTGCAGGCCGATAACGACCATTCGGCTGATATTCTGCTGCAGGCCGCGCGGGAACATACCGGTCTGACCAAAGCACGGCTGCTGCTGGCGGAAAATCAGTTTTTGTACCTGGGCGAGGGTAAGCGCTGTGGTTACGGCATGATTTGTTACCTTGGGCAGCCGTTCCCCGTTACGGACGTTTATTTCCGCCTGTTGCTGTAAGACCGTGCATACGTGAAACAGGGCAGTTCTGCTGCCTGGTAAAGGAGATTTGGAATGAAAATCAATCGTGGTGATTCCCAGGACAAGGGCTCGCAGTCGCGCCAGGCTTATCATGCTGCGCCAGCCCCCGCACCAAAGCGCCCGGTACAGCCTGATCCTGACCCGCAGGACCTGTACGAAGACGCCGAAGGTCCAGACGAGTACGCAGAGGATGACGATGATGAACCCGTCCGCCGCCGTTTTCCCATTGGGCTTGTGGTTCTTGTTGTCATTTTGGCTATCGTCGGCATCGGCGGCTGGAAAGTGTTCCAGTTCTACGGCGAAGTTGCCGGCAACGGCGAACTCGGCCCGGAGCAGACCGTTACCATTGAACAGGGTTCCACTGTTGCAGACATCACAAACGTTTTGAAAGAGGATGGCGTCATCCAGTATGACTGGCTGTTCAAGCTGTATGCCAAATACAGCGGCCGCGCTTCCGGTTTGCAGTATGGCGATTTTACCCTGCGCTCCGGCATGGATTATAACACGATCCTGAAAACCCTCAGCGTGCAGCAGGTCAAGCGCAAGACCATTACCATCACATTCCCCGAAGGCTACACAGCCGTTGCTATTGCCCAGAAGATGGAAGAAAATGGCTTGTGCTCGGTGGATGATTTCCTTGCCTGCGCCAACGGCGAGGACGGTTCCGATTTCAGCCAGTATGATTTCTGGAATGCCATCCCAGATACCGAAGGCCGCCTGATGAAGTGCGAGGGCTACCTGTTCCCGGACACTTACGAGTTCTTCACCGATGACTCGGTCTATAATTACGTCAACACCTTCTATAAGGAATTCGACGCCAAAACTTCCGACCTGTGGGATACCATCAACGAAAAGGGCACCACAATGAATGATGTTGTCATTCTGGCCAGCTTTATTCAGGAAGAAGCCGGTATGCCCGCAGAAGACGCCAAGGTTTCCGCCTGCTTCCACAATCGTTTGGAATCCGATGACCCGCAGTGGGCAGAGCATAAGCTGGAATCCAATGCCAGCAGCTATATCATGAACGATAGCGACAATAACTACCTGTGGAATTCGCCCACCGCTGCTTATTACGGCTGGCCGGAACAGGGTGCTATTCCGGATGATGTGCTTGCTCATTACGACACCTACCGCATCAGCGGCCTGCCCGCCGGTGCCATCACCAATCCCGGTATTGATGCCATTGCCGCCGCGCTGAATCCCGACCAGGAATATCTGGACGAAGGCTATTATTTCTTTGTTACCGGCAACCCGAACGGCGACCACCCCGGCGAATATTTCTATGCCAAAACGGCAGATGAACACCATCAGAACTGCATCATCGCCGGTTGGGGCTGATAAAAGCTGAACTTCACTGAACAAAGGAGCCGTTATCTTATGTTGTCCTGTCCGGAACTGCTGTCGCCTGCCGGCAGCCTTGAAGCCCTGAAATATGCCGTCATGTATGGTGCCGATGCCGTATACTGCGCACTGCCGCGCTTTGGTATGCGCGCTGCACCGGTCAACCTGACCATTGGCGAGCTTCATGATGGCTGCATTTTTGCCCATGCTCGCGGCAAAAAAGTATACCTGACCCTGAACAACCTGCCCACCAACGATGAGCTTTCCGAGCTGCCGCAGTATATCAAGGACGCGGCCGAAGCCGGGGTGGATGCCTTTATCATTGCGGACCTTGGCGTACTGAGCCTTGCCAAACAGTATGCTCCGGATGTGGATGTGCATTTTTCCACCCAGGCAGGCATCACCAATTATGCTGCTGCAACCATGGCCTACAACCTGGGCGCCAAGCGTGTGGTGCTGGCGCGCGAGCTGACCCTGACCGATATTGCCCAGATCCGCGATAACACCCCGCCGGAGCTGGAACTGGAAGCCTTTGTGCACGGCGCCATGTGCATGAGCGTTTCTGGTCGGTGCCTGCTTTCCAGCTATATGACCGGGCGCAGCGGCAACCGCGGTGAATGTGCCCAGCCCTGCCGCTGGAAATACTATCTTGTAGAAGAAAACCGCCCCGGCCAGTATATGCCCATTGGCGAAAATGAGGACGGCAGCTACATCCTGAACGCCAACGACCTATGCACCGCACCGTTTTTGGACCTGATCTGCAAGGCTGGTGTGGATTCTCTGAAAATTGAGGGGCGCGCCAAAACGTTCTATTACGTTGCGTCCGTTACCGCCGCTTACCGCAAAGCGCTGGACCAGTACCTGGCAAACCCCGCCAGTGATACGTTTGATTTACCGGATTCCGTGCTGGATGAGCTGAACCGTACCAGCCACCGCCATTATTCACCCGGCTTCTATTTTGGCAAAGAGAAAGCCCTGCAGACGCCCAGCCATACTTATGTGCGAGATTGGGATTTCATCGGCACTGTGGATTCGTGGGAAGACGGCGTTGCCCATTGCACCCAGCGCAGCAAGTTCTGCCTGGGAGATTCGCTGGAAATTTTACAGCCAGATGGTTCGGTCGTGCCCGTAACCCCTGAATGGATCAAAAACGCGGAAGGGGAAGCGGTGGATGCCACCCCGCACCCGATGATGCAGTATACCATTCCCTGTGCCACGCCCTTGATGCCGTACAGCCTGCTGCGGATGCAGAAAAGGCAGTAAATTTTCATTTATCTATTTGCAACAACCAAAAGCCCCACCTGCCGGATGCAGAATGTTCTGCCCGGCAGGCGGGGCTTTTTTATTTTTATTCTTTACTTTTAGGGCAATACCGCATAATTCTAAGTGCCGATACGGCGAGCGAGGTGCGGC
>ERZ772865.846-NODE-846-length-33742-cov-5.256301_pt1 | contig 33742 bp, 34 predicted proteins | sample MGYA00512133_ERZ772865 | MGnify/ENA primary metagenome ERZ772865 (study PRJEB29015, sample SAMEA2737722) | human gut metagenome | biome: human gut; feature: human-associated habitat; material: faeces | place: China | collected 2012 ...
CTTTGTTCTCATATCAGCACCTCTGTTTCTATATGGGATTTCAAATCCCATAATGCTATTATACTCAGGCAAAAAAGAAATGCAATAGGGGTGACCGCATGGTGTCACTCCTATTGCATATTCGAATTGGTCTTACCATCAAGATGTCGCTTACAGCGAACACCTCGCCTAATTCTTGCTTGTTCGACAGTGGTAATTACTCATGGGACATTATCTATCATACCAAGTTCATTGCCGACATTACCATTTCCCTGTATTGCTTTTTAACGCTTTCAGGCCCCTTGATTCGTACTTTCCCCTCAAAACCAAATATCCAGTTGAAAAAGACTTTTCCCACAGCAATTTCCTCGATTACACGGAAGTTTTGAAGATCCCCGGCATAGGTTTGAACATCTGGACCGAATCGGTCTATGATTGCATCCATTACGCTGTTATCGCAAAGTAATTCAACTTCAGCACGAGGAGCGTTATACATTCTGAATGTCGTTTTAATATATTTGCTTACATCAAAACCAACAGGTTGAGGCACGGCTGATTCATCCAAGATGCATGGGCACGCCGCAATTCGATCTACTCTATGGCTGCCAATGGCCTGGTACTTGTCAGAATAGCCTACAACATAATAGTTGTCTCCATCCCATACAAGCGAGTACGGGCTAAATGTATAGCGCTCTCCGCCGTGGTGCAGGATGCGTTCCTTCTTAATATTGTACTCAATCTTTTGAAAGGAAATCTTTTTTCGCTGGTTAATTGCATCATTTATCGCATCAATAATATAAAGTATCTGCTTATTCTCAATCTTGCCTCGCCCGTCTACGATCACATTTCTCTTTAACTCTCTTGCTTTGTGGCTGCCAGCAAGGGATGTGAGTTTCTTGATAAGTTCATTGCTTTTTCCTTCTGCAATAAACTTCGATGATGCAACAGCATCAATTATCGTTTTCAGCTCGGCGACTTCAAATTCTCTCTCAATAAAGCGATACTGGTTCTGTGTAGACCGGCGCTCATCGATAGAGTAACCCGCCCGCTGCAGAACTTCAATGTCACTTTCTAGCGTTGTTCGATGAGTGTCAAGACCATATTCTCGCTTTAAGATATCGCAAAGCTGAGTAGTGGTCAGATAGTTGTCTTCATCTGTACGCTCTTTTAGAATTTGAAGGAGAAATAAAGGTCTGAGCTTTGCATCTATATCCATATTTCGCCTTTCATTTTTTCAGAATTCTAATCAGAGATTCTGCAATTATATCCGCTTCTTCAAAAGTGTTTTCTTTGCCAAATGAAATCCGAATCGTTCCCCTAGCATAATTATCTTCCAGTTTGATTGCCTTTAAGACATGGGAGATTTGCGTACTAACACTATCGCATGCAGAACCAGTTGATACACATATTCCCATCAAGTCCAAACGATGAAGAATTGCCTCTCCGTCTGCATCTTTGAATGACACGCTGATATTCCCGGGAATGTGATTCCGGGCGCCGTTTCTCACAAAATCGAGCCCCGATTCCTTTAAGCGTTCAAGCAGGGCATGTTCAAGTTTTAGTACATGCTCAGCATTTTCGTTCAAAGTGGAGCAGCTGATTTCAAGTGCTTTTGCCATACCCACGATAGAAGCAACATTTTCAGTTCCGGCACGCATTCCGAATTCTTGAGCCCCGCCATCGTTAAGCGGTCTCAATTCAACGCCTCTTCGGATATAAAGGAATCCAACACCTTTAGGACCGTTAAATTTGTGCGCTGATGCTGAGAGCATATCGATCCCCATTGCCTTCACATCTATGGGCGTATGTGCAATTGCCTGAACTGCATCAGTATGAAAAATTGCACCATGGGAATGGGCGATCCGAGCCAATTCTGCAATCGGCTCGATCGTTCCTATCTCATTGTTTGAGAACATGATAGAAACAAGCCTTGTTCTATCGGTAATTGCGGCGCTTAGCTGTTCCGGATCCACCGTTCCTTCCGAATCAGGGGATAAGTAAGTTACAGGATAACCCTGCCGTTCTATTGATGCGCAAGCATTTAAGAGAGCATGATGTTCTATTGCCGAAGTAATAGTTGCACGCTTATCTGGGTCCGAAGATGCAGATCCTTTTATAGCCCAATTGTCACTTTCCGTTCCCCCAGAGGTGAAGTAAATCTCCTCAGGGAGAGCGTTGATGCACTTAGCAATTATTTTTCGTGATTCAGCAAGTGCTTTTTTGGGTTTTCGTGCAAATGCATATGGCTGTGAAGCATTACCATACTCATCTGTCAGCCACGGGATCATCGCGTTGAAAGCTTCTTTATTCAGTTTTGTTGTGGCCGCATTATCGGCATAGATAAATTGCTTCATAGGTATTTCCTCACTTGAAGAGAGTGCAGCCTTCTTCTTTAAACTCTTCGATTTTTTCCAATAGTTCGTTCACTGTGCAGCCTAAGTAGTCTGCTAGGCAGTCAATACAAAAGAACTCTTTTGCATCTTTATCGATTAGTTTTCTCGTAGCTCCGATTTCATCCTTGGTCAGGTTTTCTTTGAAACATATTTTACAAGAGTGTGATTTTGCCATTAGTTTATCTCCGCTACTTTGAAGGCAGGAATATCTTTTCCGCGATATTCGCTGTCCATTATTCCAAGCTGCATTTTTATCGTTGCTCGCATATTACAAGCTCTGCGAAGGCAATACCTGTTGAAATCGCGGCTATCAATGTCTTCCGACTTTTTGACATTAGGGAATAGAAGCTTCAAATATGCCGTAGCAATTCTCTTTACAGCTTCCGTATCTCTTGTATCTGCTCCGGCTGGGACAACAACTAAGGCATCGACGATGGATCTGTAGGTTGTATCATCCCTTAATTCGTGAAGAATCGAGCAGAAATATTCGGAGTTAAGCGCCCACCCGGATATTTTCAGATCATCGTTCATCCTCGGAATATTCCATCCTTTGATGAATCCGTGAAATCTTTCTATAAGTGCTGATTCATGGAATACCGCCGGGAGCTCGCAGAACATATCCGTAGTTCCGTCATTATCCATGGTTTCCTTTGAAATGTTGCCACATAGAATGACGCCGGATGATGCTGTGCCCTCATAATTACCAACTGTGAATACACCGGATTCCAAGTACCCCTTAAGAGCTGCACGCATTTCATCCACGTCGGTAAACGAAATCGTTTGAACTTCATCGAGCGTTATGAAGTCATTTCCGGAAACAAGGCCCTCAGTGCGTTTAGAAATGTCATAGAACATCTTGGCGCGAGACATTACACCGCCACTTGAAAGCCAACCATAACGACTTACCCTGCCAAAAAGATACGATTTTCCAGTACCTTTAGGTGCAAGTTCAATCAAGTTAAGCCTCTTCTCAACAAAAGGAAGAAGGCGTGTCAGCATTGTAAGCTTTTCTTCGGAGCTGTTATATCCTGCCGCATTGTAATCGACTGCACCGAGCAAAATATCAATCCACTCTTTAATATCAAATTTAGAACGGACAGTTTTGTAGTACTCGGTATTGATTTCATATGGGCAAAAATTTCTAAAGCTAATAAGTCTGATTTTTCCGGGAATATGCGGTATTACAGAATCATCAGGTAGCCGATATCCCAGTTCAATCATGCCCCAAACTTCGTGCCCACTTATCAGCTCTTCTTTATAATCAAACCATACATCATCCTCAATTATCGAACACATAGATAATCTGCCATGGGTCGCCGTAGGGAGTCGCATTTTTGTTGGCAGCCTCATTGTTGTAGGATACTGCGGCCTTGATGTATGAAAAATTCTTAAAGGGCTATGCAAAGTTGAGCACCAAGGAGCTCGAAATATGCGAGGCTCTTGTCAGCGGCCTGAGTACCCGCCAATGTGCGGAGCAGATCGGCTGTGCCTCCAGCACCGTAGATACATACCGCAAGAGGGTTTATGAAAAGACCGGCATCCACAGGGTGCGGCAGCTTCAGCTCTGCGTTGCGCTCATGCGGGTGGAGCAGCAGGAGTCGGAAACACAGAAAGAATAATGACGGCAATGGCGGCGGCGCATCTCTCCACGAGGCGATGTGCCGCCGCATGCTTTTCTGCGCCTCGCTTCTGCTCCTATCCTTGTTCTTTCTCTGTCCTAATTCTCCGATACGGCGCGATCTTCCCCTTTACCATCTGCGTGTAAGAGGAAAAGGTGGTCTTTTCCACCGAGCTGCGGATAATCTCCAGCCACAGCAGCGCCTCCGTGCCGGGATATCATGCATAAGCACTGCCGCAGCCAGCAGCAGGCGTACGGTAATTTCTTTCATAGGGGTTCTGTCTCCTTTCCTTCGACGCAAAAACGCAGAGCAAACCTGGAATGGGATCAAATTCGGCTCTGCGTCTGTGCGTCTGGCATGATTGCTCTGTATTCTACTTTTCCACTGTGGGCTGCCACCAGGAAGGTCTGTTTACACTTGGGGCAGAACAGCGGGAAGTTTTCCGGTACGGTATCCTCCCGGATCTAGGTGCGGGTTTTGCCCCAGCAGTCCGGGCACAGCACCCAGTGTATCCTTTCACACTCCATGGGACAGCCTCACTCCCCGTGATGCGCCACACTGGCGATCTCCTGCAGCTGGAAGCGGTATTCCTGGCGGACCTCCGGGTATTTTTCCCGGTCTACCCGGCTAAGGAACATCTCCAGCGGGCGGACCCACAGGCCGCCATCCCCGTACAGCTTGCGGTAGATGACACAGGGCACGCCGCTTTCCGAATCGTGCGCCAGGCCCTCCACCAGGTAATAATCGCCCTTAAAGTGGCGGTAAACTCTGCCGATCTGCAATTCCTGCATGGTGTTGTCCTCCTTAATTTGTCAAGCATATTTTTGCGGATATTTGGAATACCGGGCGGGGGTTGTATTGACTTTTTCGATGTAAAGCGCTAAAATAGCAAGGAGCAGCAAGCCGGCCGCAAGGCATGGCTTGTTTTATGGAAACGGAGAAAATGAAATGAAACATCAAAAAAGCACACGGAGCTTTGCCAGCCGGTGGGGCTTCATTCTGGCCTCGGTCGGCTCGGCGGTGGGGATGGCCAATGTATGGGGCTTCCCCAATAAACTGGGCAGCAACGGCGGCGGGGCTTTCCTGCTGATCTACCTGCTGTTTGTCTTTATCTTCAGCTATGTCGGTCTTCCGGCGGAATTCGCCATGGGGCGGCGGGCGACCACCGGCACCCTGGGGACCTACCGCAATGCCTGGGCCACCCGTGGAGAAACAGCCGGGAAGGTGGGCGGTGTGCTGGGCTGGCTGCCGCTGGCGGGCTCCCTGTGCATCGCTATCGGGTATGCTGTCATTGTTACCTATGTACTGAAAGCGCTGGTGGATTCCCTGACCGGCACCCTGATGACCGCCGATGCCGCCGCCTGGTTCGCTTCCTTTTCGGCGCAGCCCTATTCGGTGGTGCCTTATCATATCATCGTAGTGGTGGGTACCCTGCTTACGCTGTTGCTGGGTGCGCACAGCATAGAGAAGACCAACAAGATCATGATGCCGCTGTTTTTCCTCATCTTCCTAGTGCTGGCGGTGCGGGTATTTTTCCTGCCCGGTGCCGCGGAGGGATATCAATTTATGTTTACCCCGCGGTGGGAAGCCCTGGCTGACCCCATGATCTGGATCTGGGCCATGGGGCAGGCGTTTTTCTCGCTTTCGGTCACCGGCAGCGGCATGATCGTCTACGGGGCTTATCTCTCTCCGCAGGAGGATGTGGTGGGAGTGGCGCAGCATACCGCCCTGTTTGATACCATCGCCGCGGTGGTGGCCGCGCTGGTTATTATCCCGGCCTGCTTTTCCTACGGGCTGGATGTAGGCGCGGGACCCAGCCTGCTGTTTGTCACGCTGCCCACCATTTTGCAGGATATTCCCCTAGGTCAGCTGTTTGCCGTTATCCTGTATATCGCCATGATCTTTGCCGGGGTCAGCTCGCTGCAAAACATGTTCGAGGCCGTGGCGGAATCGCTCCAGAACCGGTTCCCCCGGCTGAGCCGCACCGCTACCCTCATCATTCTGGCCGTACTGTGCCTTGGCTTCGGCATCGGTATGGAGACCATCTCCCAATGGGGGCCGTGGATGGATCTTGTTTCCATCTATATCATCCCCATCGGCGCTACGCTGGGCGCTGTTTCCTGGTTCTATGTAATGAAAAAGGACGAGCTGCTTTCGGCCATCAATACCGGCAGCGGGAAGACCCGCGGCCGCCTGTGGTATGGCATCGGCCGGTACCTTTATGTTCCGCTGGCTGTTATCCTGTGCTGCGTTGCCCTGTTTATGAAGGTCGCGTTCTGATCCCATAAAATACTGCCTCCCGCCGGAGAGCCCGGCCGGGGGCATTCCTTTTGCGAAAAAAGGGAGGTACCCACACCGGTATCTCCCTTTATGTATTACGGCTTACAGCACTACCCGCAGTACAAAGTGGTCATCCACCACCGAGAACTGGCAATTGCCGTGCAGCTTTTCCGCCACATAACGGATGCTTTGGCTGCCAAAGCCGTGGCCTTCCTCCTTGGCTACCGGCAGGCCGTCCCGCAGCTCCGGGGCCTCGGCAAAGGTATTCTTGATGGAAATGAGCAGCTTGTTTTCCTTCATGCGCAGGTCCAGCTCGATATAGCGTTTTTCCGGCGGCAGCTTTTTGACCGCGTGGATAGCATTTTCCAGCGCGTTGGAGAGAATGGCGGTCAGATCCACCTCGGAATAGGGCAGTTCCTCCGGTATCTGCACCGAGTATTTGAACTCGATGCCGCCGGCTTTGATCTTTTCCTCGTAGGAGGAGAGGATCAGATTAACTACCTCATTTTTGCTGTAACACTGGGTGGCGGTATTATCGGTGGCGGTGATGACCTCGCGGATGAATTCCTGCGCCTTTTCGGTCTCGCCATTTTCGATGTAGCCGGAAATATTGGTGAGGAAGTGGCGCATATCATGCCGCAGGATGGAAATTTCATATTGGGAGCGTTTGATTGCCTCGATCTCTTTTTCGGACTGAGTACGCTTCATTTCCATCAGCTGGTTGCGCAGCTCCGCTTCCCGTTTTTCCTCATACTGCTTAAAGTACATGAACAGGAACAGGATGTAGGCGATGCACAGCACAAAGCCCAAAAATTCCGTTACGACCTCCCGGCCGGAATACAGCAGCGTGGTATATACGCCGGTGATATAATCAAACACATAGTAGACTAGGGGCATTAGGCCCAAGATGAGGAGGGACCGAGTGGGCTTTTGCAACAGCTGCGCGGTAGCATCGGAGACAAACCGTATAAGGATAATGAAGGTGATGACTGTGACGGTGATGCGTACCGCGTAGTAGATCCACATCTGGGGCATGGCAGCATAGGCCACCAGGCCCACCCACTTGCTGATCTGGCAGCAAAGATAGGCAGTAAGCACCGAAAGGACGGAAAGCGCCGGTTTGTACTTATAGTAGCGGGAAAGGAACAGCACCAGCGGCAGGTGGATAATAAGAGGATAGATTTTTTCGGTACCCTCGGTGCCCAGGCCCAGGTAAGCAGCGATATAGATGATTCCCACCGCGCCGGAAAAAATGAGCAGAGTAAAGACATTGTGGCGGTTCATGCGAACGCCCAGGAAGGCTGCAGATATGTAAACGCCAAACAGAAGCGTAGTAGCATTATGCAGCACAGCCAATATGCTTTCCAGCATGGAGGTCCCTTCTTTCTTTATTCCTCTTGGAACATATGCGCGAAATAAGCCTCCTGAAAGGCTTTGCCGTAGCCCCTCGCGATGGGAATGCTGCGGCCGGATTTGGTAAAGATCTCGTTATTATTAAAGTGATCGACATTGGGCAGGTACACCAGGTAGCTGCGGTGGCACTTGAAGAACCCGCTGCTGACGGTCAGGCGCTCCTCAAAAGAACGCAGCGGTTCGGAGGTTTCCACCACCTTATCTCCGCGCAGATAGAATACCACCCGTTTATTCTGGGCTTCAGCGTATTCGATGTCGTGGAAATAGAGCTTTTGGAAACCGAAGGAGGTCTTTAGTACCATATTTTTCGGTTCCGCCTCAAAGAGATGGCTGCAATCCTCCAGGGCCCGCCGCAGCCGCTCGTAGGTGATGGGCTTGAGCAGGTAATCCTGCGCCCTTACCTCGTAGGATTCCAGGGCGAATTCCGGCGAGGAGGTCAAAAAGATGATTTTTACCGCGGTATCCTGCGCCCGCAGCTCCCGCGCGGTATCCATCCCGTTCAGCAGCGGCATCACAATATCCAGCAGGATGATATCCATGCGGACGGCCGCGTTTTTGGAGATGAGCTCGTCCCCGTTATCAAAGGGATACAGCTCGGTGGGGATCCCGCTGTGATCCGACCAGATGCGGATCATCTGCACCAAGCGCTGCCGGAATTCCTTATCGTCATCACATACGCCAATGCGCAGCATGCCCCTCACCTCCTCTTGTCGTTAGTCTTATTCTATTTTATCCATGTCGATTTTGCAACTATATCGCGCTGCATTTCACACCGATTTTTTCGCATTTCGCACTTGGGCCATTTTCACTTGCTTTCCCATGCTACAATGAAGACAATTAAATAGTGTACTCTTGTCGCAATTATTCATTTTACCCAATCAACATGGAGGAACTACCCTTGAAAAAAAGAATACTGAGTTCTTTGCTGGCGCTCTTTCTGGTGCTGGCCTTTGGTGCGTGTGGAGAAGATATCTCTACGCCCGAACCCAACGCCGAGGCCGGCACCTGGGCCATCTACTGGTACCTGTGCGGCAGCGACCTGGAATCGAATGGCGGCTTTGCCACCAGCGACCTGATGGAAATGATGGAGGTGGCCCTGCCTGAGAATGTCCGGGTCGTCATCCAGACCGGCGGCGCCAAGACCTGGCAGAACAATGTCGTCGATGCTGATACTCTGCAGCGCTATGTGTATGATGGCGAGGGGCTTACCCTGGTGGATGAGCTGCCCCCCGCCAGCATGGGCGATGCCGCCACGCTGACGGACTTCCTGCGCTACTGCAAGCAGAATTACCCGGCTGAAAAGACTGCCGTTCTCTTTTGGAATCACGGGGGCGGCTCGGTAAGCGGCGCGGCCTTTGATGAACGCTACGGCTATGACTCCCTAACCCTGGATGAGATGCATACTGCCTTTGGCCGGGTGTGGGAAGCCGATGAAAACAATCCGCCCCTGGAGCTGGTAGGCTTTGATACCTGCCTGATGGCCACGGTGGATGTGGCGGGCACCTTTGCCGGTACCGCGCACTATCTGGTGGCCTCCGAGGAGGGGGAGCCCGCCCACGGATGGGACTATACCGGCTGGCTGGGCGCCCTGGCCGCCGATCCCACCATGGACGGCGCCGCACTGGGTGAGGTCATCTGTGATGCCTACTACGCCGGCTGCCAGGCGGTAGGCACCCACAGCAACGCCACCCTTTCCCTGACCGACCTGACCCGCACCGGCCCGCTGCTGGAGGCCTATGAGGCCTTTGGCGCTGAAGCGCTGGCCGCTGCCTGCGAGGATCCCGGGTTCTTCTCCCGGTTTGCCCGCATTGCCGCGCAGAGCGAAAACTACGGCGGCAACACCCGTGAGCAGGGCTACACCAACATGGTGGATCTGGGCCACATGGCCCGGCAGAGCGCCGGCCTGCTGCAAACCGCCGGAGATGTGCTGAAAGCCCTGGAGGACTGCGTGCTGTACCGGGTCAGCGGGCCCTACCGTACCGAATCCACCGGCCTTTCCTGCTACTATTCCTACAATGGCGACCTGAACGATCTGTATGGCTACACCAATGTTGGCGCCGGCCAGGCGTTCAAATATTTCTACTCCTACGAACTGACCGGCCAGCTGGATGACAACGGGATGGAGTATATCTCCGACCTGAACTATGAGGAGCTGCCGCAGATACAGAGCCTGGCCACCATGGGCTGGGACGGTATGCCGCTGCAGGTGGATGAGAACGGCGTTTCCCATCTCACCCTGGGGCCGGAAGCCGACAGCATTCTGGCGGGCATCGGCTTTTCGCTGTACTATTTTGATGAAGAAAACGATATCATGCTGCTTCTTGGTACCGATAACGATATGAACGCTGACTGGGAAAACGGTGTCTTCTCCGATAACTTCCGCGGCGTATGGGGCGGCATTGATGGGCATATGGTCTACATGGAGCTATGCTTTGAGGGTGAGGATTATAACCTTTACTCCGTGCCGGTGCTGCTGAACGGCGAGCCCTACAACCTGCAGGTCGCCTACGACTTTACCACTGAGGAATGGAGTATCCTGGGGGCCCGCCAGGGCATTGGCGAAGCCGGTATGTCCGATAAGGAGCTGCGGCTGCTGCAGCCCGGCGATACCCTCACCACCATCTGGTATCTCTCCTCCTATTCCGGGGAGGATGGCCTGGAGGCCTATGCCGTGGAGGAGCTGACCGTGACCGCTGATACCTCTTTTGCCGAAATGGAGCTGCCGAACGGCCGCTACGGCATGGTATTTGAGATGCGCGACGCCATGGATAATTACGCCTACTCCGATAGCGTATTCTTCCTGTGCGAGGGCGGAGAAATCTCTACCCTAATCTACGAATGAACCATTATTACCGTTATAGGCCGCACTCCGCGGTTTATATAAAAGAAAAATTTTTTGGAGGAACCAAACCATGAACAAGAAACTGCTTGCAATCCTGTTGGCTGCTGTAATGCTGCTGGCGCTGGCCGCCTGCGGCGATGAGCCCGCCCCCACCCCCGATCCCGATCCCGATCCCAACCCCGTGGAGACCCCCGAAGGCGGCGATGAGCCCCAGAGCGTCCTGACCATGTACACCTTTATGGATACCGCTCCCGAGCTCGTCGACACTTCCTGGTCCTTTATCGGCGGCTGCGTTGATGGCAAAATGATGACCGAGGATGAGGTCGCTGCTGCCTTGAGCCAGCTGGACGACTACTATATGTTCTACTTCAATGATGAGTCCACCGTCACCCTGTATGAGGGCGCCGATACCGCTACCACCGGCACCTATTCCGCCGCTAACGAAACCACCATTAAGATCGAGGTCGGCGGCGTGACCTATGCTGCTGTCTTTGCCGAGGGCGAGAACGGCCCCATCATGGTCGCCCTGCTCAATTCCACCGGCACCAACGCCCTGATCTTCGAGATGGTCGTTGAGGGCTGATCCCCAAAAACCGCATAAAAAATCCGGGCAGGAGGCAGATGCTTCCTGTCCGTCTTTTTTCTGTGCCGCCCATGCCGCCCCGATCCCGGGCGCCCCATCCGCTTTTCAGGGTCGCCCTGCGCTTCGCTCCGGGCAACCCTTTCCCGCTGCGGGGCGCCCTGCCGTCAGCGTCCCTCCCGCTCGGCCTGCCTGCGGGAAAATTCACACCCGCAGTAGGGCTGGCGGTACAGACCATATTCCCGCGAAAGCGCGATGGACCGCTGATAGCCGCCCTTTTTCTTAAAATCAGAGGGCAGGTATTCCACCCCATACCGCTTGCCCAACTCCTGCCCAATGGCATTGAGCAGCGGAGCGTTTTTATGGGGGCTTACCGTAAGCGTGGTAGCAAAAAGGGGAAATCCTTTCTCTTGGGCATAGGCCACCGCGCGTTCCAGCCGCAGCCGGAAGCACCGTTCACACCGGCTGCCGCCCTCAGGGGCGTCCTCCAGGCCGGCCGCAGCCCGCAAAAAGGCCTCGGAGGAGATGGAATCCTCCACCACCGTCACATCCCGGCAAAAGGGCGCCTCGGCGCAGAAGCGCCGCAGCTCCGCCAGCCGCTTTTGGTATTCCGCCGGGTCGGTGATATTGGGATTGCAGAAAAACAGCGTAATGGAGAAATATTGGGTCAGGTACTCCAGTACATAAGAGGAGCAAGGCGCGCAGCAGGCATGCAGCAGCAGCGGCGGACGGGACACCACGCACAGCCGCTCTATTGCTTTTTCAGTCTCCCGCTGGAAGTTCGGTTTTTCCATTTTACCGCGCCTCTTTTCCGCTTTACTATCCCTATTATGCCACACCCGGCCCCAAAAGAAAAGCCCCCGCTAATGGCGGGGCTTTTGCTCAGCTGCCGTGCGTGCGCACCAGCAGCCGGTCCAGGTTATTGTGCTTGCGATAGGCTTCGCAGTACAGGCGGGTGCACTTCTGGTACAGGGCAAATTTCTTCCGGGCGGATTCCTCATCGCCGTATACCTTCCAGGTGCCCACGCACTTGGCACAGCGGGCGCCATGCCGGATAAATCCGCTGACATCCTCCGCCGGATAACCCAGGAACAATCCGATCTCATGCGGAAAATCCTTTCCCCTGTTCAGGCGGCGCACCAGCTCCACCACACAGCGCTCGGGGTCTTCGGTGGGGTAGCGCTTTTCCCTCAGAATGGCGCGTGCCCCCTGCTCCCGCAGATCCCGCCGCAGTTTTTCCGGGCGATACATGTAGATGAGCTCCCGGTCACCCAGGCTTTTTACCGGTACCAGCCGGATACCGCAGGGCACCAGCCGTTGGTTCAGTCGGCGGATACTCTGCCACAGCGTGCGGGTATCCTCCGCTGGGCAGCTGAATAGGTTTCCTGTTTTTAGCCCTGCCATGGTGGGGCTGCACTGCTCCACCACCAGTTCTTCCGACATCCCGACGCCCCCTTTCCGCTTGTGCTGTTAGTATATCATTTTGGCTCCGCTTTATTTACGCTGGAACAGCCCGCCCAGGCCGTGCTTTTCCTCACAGGGCGCGGTGGTCACGCTTTTCAACTCATAGCCAGTCTCGGCGATCACCGCCCGCAGGCGTTCCTCCCCCAGCGGTTCCTCGCACCGGATGACCGTTTCGCCCTTGGTGTGGCTGGAGCTCACCTTCTTTACAGCAAAGTGGCTGCGGATGGCATCATTGATATGCGCCTCACACATGCCGCAGGCCATACCATCCACCTTCAGCGTCATCTGTACCATCTCACTCATCCTTTCTTCTCCGCCGCGTTTTTCAGCAGTGTTTTTATTTTGTATTTGATGTAACTGAGTCCCGCGGCCACCGCCAGCAGCAGCGCCGCAGTCCAGCACAGTTCCTGTATGTTCATGGGGTCCTCCTTAGGAGGCCGCCTCTTCTACCTCCTGGCGGTCACACAGCCCCGCCAGGCTTTCTTCCGGCACCTGCGCCAGCAGCTGACAGATCATCGTCTGCGGCTCTGTCAGCTCCGGGAAACCCTGCCGCAGCAGTGCCGCCGCGCTGTGGTAGTACCGCTGGTACCGCTCGGCTGTTCTGCTGCCGTATTCGGTCAGCGAGACCGCCCCGCGGGTGCCTTTCTTCACTAACCCCAACGCCGTCATGGTATCCACCATATTGTGGACGCTGGGCGGGGAAAGCTCTAGTGCCGCCGCCAGATCGACGCAGCGGGTGTGTCCGTTTGCGGCAGTCAGCCGCAGCAGCACCAGCAGGTAGCGGATATGGGCGGCCGTCAGTGCGTTTTGGTTAGCCATTGCTTACCTCCTGTTAAGGCAAAGGGGAAACGCAGATGCTTCCATCCGCGTCTCCCCGCCTGTTGCTTTGTTACTTCTGGTGGCAGGAGCCCGACATGGCGCAGTGGGCACAGTTGCAGCCACAGCTGGATTTTCCTTTTTTCTTGTCCTTTACCAGCTTCCGGATGATGAGTACAACAACGAGAAGCAATACGGCCGAGATCAGAATCGTACCGATATTTTCCGTGATCCATGCTAGCATAAGTCCGACTCCTTTCTGTTATGTCTATGGTCTAAAGTGATTTTGCGAATTACATCTCTACCTTGGTGGTCAGCTTGGTGGCCTCCTTATAGGGGCGTACCAGCATGTAGATGATAGCAGCGAGTACAATGACCGCAGCGATCACACCAATGATATTGGCATTGCCGGTGAACAGGCCGCCGAACTGGTTGATCATCAGGGCTACCGCATAGGCAAAGCCGCACTGATAACCGATAGCGAACCAGGTCCACTTGGGGCTGTTCATCTCACGCTTGATAGCACCGATGGCCGCGAAGCAGGGAGCGCACAGCAGGTTGAATACCAGGAAGCTGTAACCGGTGATGCCGTTGAACGCAGCCGCGATAGCATCATATACCGTACCGGCGCCGCCGCTGTACAGTACGCCCAGCGTACCAACGATGTTTTCCTTCGCAACCAGACCGGTGATAGAAGCAACGGTCGCCTGCCAGTTACCCCAGCCCAAAGGTGCAAAGATCCAGGCGATGGCATTGCCGATCTTGGCCAGGATGGAAGCGCTGATCTGCTCCTCCTCCAGCATGCAGAACTGCCCGTCCACCCAACCGAAGCGGGAGGTAAACCACACAAAGATGGTGGAAAGCAGAATGATGGTACCGGCCTTCTTGATGAAAGACCAGCCGCGCTCCCACATGGAACGCAGGACATTGCCCAGCGTGGGCCAGTGGTATGCAGGCAGCTCCATAACGAAGGGAGCGGGATCGCCGGCAAACATCTTGGTCTTCTTCAGCATGATACCGGAAATGATGATGGCAGCCATGCCGATGAAGTAAGCGGAGGTGGAAACCCAGGCGCTGCCGCCGAACAGAGCGCCGGCGATCATGCCGATGAAGGGCACCTTGGCGCCGCAGGGGATAAAGGTGGTGGTCATGATGGTCATCCGGCGGTCCCGTTCATTTTCGATGGTACGGGAAGCCATAATGCCGGGAATACCACAGCCGGTACCGATCAGCATGGGGATAAAGGATTTACCGGAAAGACCGAACTTACGGAAGATACGGTCCAGCACGAAGGCGATACGGGCCATATAGCCGCAGGCCTCCAGGAAAGCCAGCATCAGGAACAGCACCAGCATCTGGGGAACAAAGCCCAAAACAGCGCCGACACCAGCCACAATACCGTCAAGAATCAGACCGGAGAGCCAGTCGGCAGTGCCGGCAGCTTCCAGGGCATTGCCTACCAGTACAGGAATACCGGGTACCCATACGCCGTAATCAGCGGGGTCGGGCTCCTCCCCGATCCTCTCGATGGTCGCCTTGGCCTTTTCATAGTCTGCCATGGTCGCCGTCTCGGTGGAGACAGCAAGGGTTTCCTCATCTTCTACCTCATAGGTAAAGGTGCCATCTGCGGCCAGAGAGCCATTTTCTTCGATGTAGGCATCATAGCCGTCTACGATTAGGGAAGCCTCGCCGTATTCCTCGGCAAGATCACCGTAGCCGCCATCAATGCCCAGCAGGTGCCAGCCATCGCCAAACAGGCCGTCGTTGGCCCAGTCGGTCGCGGGGGCGCCCACGCCCACCATGGCCACCCAGTAAACGATAAACATCACCGCGGCAAAGATGGGCAGTCCCAGCCAACGGTTGGTCACTATGCGGTCGATGCGGTCGGAGGTGGAAAGGCCGCCGTGATTCTTTTTCTTGTAGCAGGCCTTAATGACCTCGCCGATGTAGATATATCTCTCGTTGGTGATGATGGATTCGGCATCGTCATCCATTTCGGTCTCTACGGCCTTGATGTCGTTTTCGATGTGCTCCAATACTCCCTTATCGATATTCAGGGAGGAAAGCACCTTATCATCGCGCTCAAAGATCTTGATGGCGTACCAGCGCTGCTGCTCTTCGGGCATATTGTGCACGGCGGCTTCCTCAATGTGGGCCAGGGCGTGCTCCACGCTGCCGGAGAAGGTGTGCTGCGGAACGGTCTTGCTGTTCTTGGCGGCATCAATGGCAGCCTCGGCGGCATCCATCACGCCGGTCCCCTTCAGGGCAGAGATCTCTACCACCTTGCAGCCCAGCTGGCGGGAAAGCTCTTCTACATTGATCTTATCGCCGTTTTTCTTTACCAAATCCATCATGTTGATGGCGACGACGACCGGGATGCCCAGCTCGGTCAGCTGGGTGGTCAGGTACAGGTTACGCTCCAGGTTGGTACCATCAATGATGTTCAGGATGGCATCGGGGCGCTCGCCCAGCAGATAATTACGGGCTACTACTTCTTCCAGGGTGTAGGGGGAAAGGGAATAAATGCCGGGCAGGTCGGTGATGGTAACGCCTTCGTGCTTCTTCAGCTTACCTTCCTTTTTCTCTACGGTAACACCCGGCCAGTTGCCTACAAACTGGTTGGAGCCGGTCAGCGCGTTGAACAGGGTGGTTTTACCGCTGTTGGGGTTGCCGGCCAGGGCAATTCTTACATCCATGCGTTATGGCCTCTCTTTCTGATGATCTTGATTAGCAGACGCTAACCATGTGTCGTTAAAAATGCGGGATTCAGCCTCCCGCCGGGTCTTGCTTATTCTACCTCTATCTGCTCGGCATCGGCCTTGCGCAGAGAAAGCTCGTACCCGCGCACCGTTACCTCGATGGGATCGCCCAGCGGCGCTACCTTGCGGATATAAACCTCAACGCCTTTGGTCAGGCCCATATCCATGATGCGTCGCTTGATGGCGCCTTCGCCGTGGATCTTTACCACACGGACGGTCTCGCCGATCTTGGCCTCTTTCAGATTTTTCATCGTCTGGTTCCTCCTTCTTGTCACATTTCGCTTGTGCTTATGTAGTGTAAAAAGGCATCGCTGCCGTTATACCATAATTTTTACCGCCATCTCTTTGCTGATGGCCACGCGGGCTTCCTTTACATTCACTATCACATTGCCGCCCAGGGTGTTTACCACGGTCACTTCACCGCCCACCACAAAGCCCAGATTCTCCAAATGGCGTTTTACCTCCGGGCTGCCGCCAATGCGCTTGATGATATTTTCTTCCCCTACCTGCGCCAGGCTTAAAGGCATCATTTGTTTGTCCTCCGTTCCTCAGCCGGTGTCTTTCTTTTGGCTGATGTCACTTTGCAGTTAGCGCTTGCTAACCATGCATTATAATACAAAAACCGCCCTCTCTTGTCAATGGATTTTTCTCAAAAAAAAATTCTCCCCCCGCATTTTTGGCAGTCCTGCCATCAGGTTAGCCTTGACTAACAAAAAACTTGTTCAGTTTGCCAATGCTAACTCGCCATTTCCCCCGCCGCATTACTGTTTTGCTCCTTTTTTATGGAGAATTTCCCCCACAGCCTTGCACTTTGCCCCAAAAATGTGTAAACTATACTCGTAAGGTCTTATTTGCGGCCCATCCATCTCTTATTATGTAAGGAGTATTCTATGCTGGAATTGCAACACATCAGCTACGAAACCGAAGAAAACCGTGAAATACTGCACGATATCAGCCTGACGATCCAGGACCGTTTTGTGGCCATCACCGGCCCCAATGGCGGCGGTAAATCCACCCTGGCCAAGATCATTGCCGGTATTTACACCCCCACCGCGGGGCGCATCCTGCTGGATGGCGAGGACATCACCGCCCTTTCCATCACCGAACGCGCCCGCCGGGGCATCAGCTATGCCTTTCAGCAGCCGGTGCGCTTTAAGGGCCTACGGGTCGGCGACCTGATGAACCTGGCCGCCGGAAAGGACGCCAGTATTGCCGAAGTCTGCGCCTACCTCAGCGAGGTTGGTCTTTGCGCCCGGGATTATATCGACCGTGAGTTGGACGCCAGCCTCTCCGGCGGTGAATTAAAGCGCATCGAGATCGCTATGGTGCTGGCCCGCGGCACCGCCCTTTCGGTCTTTGATGAACCAGAAGCCGGCATCGACCTTTGGAGCTTTCAGAATCTCATCCGTGTCTTTGAAAAGATGTACGAGCAGACCCGCGGCAGCATCCTCATTATCAGTCACCAGGAGCGTATCCTTAATATCGCCGATACCATCGTTCTGCTGAAGGATGGCCGCCTAGCGGAATGCGGTCCCCGGGAGGAAGTCCTCCCCCGCCTGCTGCGCAATATCGATACCGCCCCGCCGGTGTGCAGTATGCTTTCCGATCCCATCAAGGAGGTGCGCTGACCATGATTGACGAAATCCAGAAACGATTGCTGAAAGAGGTCGCCGATCTCGACAGCCTGCCCATCGGGGCCTACAATATCCGCGCCAACGGCGCCCCCGCCGGGCGCAATACCACCGCCCATATCAATATCGTCACCAAGACCGATAAGCCCGGTATCGATATTATCATCGCCCCCGGCACCAAAAATGAAAGCGTCCACATTCCCGTGGTCGTCAGCCAAACCGGCCTTAAGGACCTGGTCTACAATGACTTCTATATTGGTGAAAATGCCGATGTGGTCATCATCGCGGGCTGCGGCATCCACTGCGCCGGGGCCGAGGAAACCTCCCACGACGGCATCCATACCTTCCATGTGGGGAAGGGCGCCCACCTGCGCTATGTGGAAAAGCACTACGGCGAAGGCGAAGGCCGCGGCAAGCGGGTAATGAACCCCACCACCATTGTCTACCTGGAGGAAGGCGCTTCCATGGATATGGAGACCACCCAGATCGCCGGAGTGGATGACACCCTGCGCAAAACCGGCGGCACTCTGGCGGCCGGTTCCACCCTTACGGTGCACGAAAAGATCATGACCACCGGCGACCAACACGCCATCACCGATTTTGCCATCGATCTGAACGGTGAGAACTGCAGCACCGATGTGGTAAGCCGCAGCGTGGCACGGGACCACAGCAAGCAGGAGTTCCGCAGCAGCATCAATGGCAACAATGCCTGCGCCGGTCACAGCGAATGTGACGCCATCATCATGGATAAGGCCTGCGTCATCGCCACCCCGGCCCTTACCGCCAACCATGTTGATGCCGCCCTGATCCACGAAGCCGCCATCGGCAAGATCGCGGGTGAGCAGATCATCAAACTGATGACCCTCGGCCTGACCGAAGAGGAAGCCGAGCGGGAGATCGTCAACGGATTCCTAAAATAAACGAAGGAGGCTCATCCCATGAATATTACCGAACGCTTCTTAAAATATGTGGGCTACGGCACCAACAGCGATGAAAAGAGCGAGACCTGTCCCTCCACCCCCAATCAGCTGGTGCTGGGGGCTGCCATTGCTGAAGAACTGAAAGCCCTGGGACTTACCGATGTAGAGCAGGATGCCGATGGCTATGTTTACGGCTATCTCCCCGGCGAGGGCGAAGCCCTTGGCCTTATTGCCCACATGGATACCAGTCCCGCCGTCAGCGGCGATCACATTAAGCCCCGCATTGTCACCTACCCCGGCGGCGTACTGGAGCTGGGCGCTTCCACCCTTTCCCCCACCGATTATCCCTTCCTGGAGGAATACATCGGCCAGGAGCTTATTGTCACCGATGGCACCACCCTGCTGGGCGCCGATGATAAAGCCGGTGTGGCGGAGATCGTTACCCTGTGCGAGTACCTGCTGGCTCACCCCGAGGTAAAGCATCGTCCCATTGCCGTCTGCTTCACCCCCGATGAGGAGATCGGCCGCGGCACCGACCGCTTCCGCATGGATCGCTTCCCTGCCAAGGAAGCCTATACCGTGGATGGCGGCGAGCTGGGCGAGATCGAGTATGAAAACTTCAATGCCGCGGCGGCGACGGTCAAGGTGCGGGGGCTCAATATCCACCCCGGTAGTGCCAAAAACAAAATGAAGAACGCGGCCCTGCTGCTGGCGGAATTTATCGGCCTGCTGCCCGCCGCCGAAACTCCCGCCCACACCGAGGGCTATGAGGGCTTCTTCCACCTCTGCGGAATGTCGGGCGATGAATCCTCCGCCGAAGCGGCCTACATCATCCGCGATCACAACCGGGAAAAGTTCGAGACCCGCAAGGTGCTCATGCAGCAAACTGCCGATTTTATGAATCAGAAATACGGTGCCGGCACCTTTACCCTGCATATGACCGATAGCTACTACAATATGAAGGAAAAGCTCACCGACCATATGTACCTAATCCATAACGCCGAAGCCGCCATGCAAAAGGCCGGCGTCACTCCCAAGATCGTCGCCATCCGCGGCGGCACCGATGGCGCCCGTCTCTCCTACGAGGGGCTCCCCTGCCCCAACCTCTCCACCGGCGGTCTCAATTTCCACTCCATCCACGAATTTATCCCCATCCGTTCGCTGGAAAAGATGGTCGAAGTTCTCCGGAACCTTGTCACCCTGTAAAAGCACAAAAATATTCTCCCTGCCGCTCCTTTCCGGGAACAGCAGGGGGAATTTTTATGTCAGCTTATTTTTCATAACGCTCAACCATGCGCCGGAAAGATTCTGCGGTGTAAAAGCCACTGGATCGACCGCCACAAAGGGGGCAGGCTCCACTCCAAGAAAATAGTGAGCACAGGCGTATGCCAGCAGCCGTCCTATTTCATAGCTGTTCGGCACCACCACCCCGATAACATTGCTGTGGTCGTCCAGCTGGTCTATAACCTCCTTGCTCACCCCCTGCGTCACCACCTTGATATCTGTCCTGCCCAGCAGCCGCAAAACGCCCAGCACAGCCTCGGCCATGCGGCTTTGGCTGATGTACAGCGCCTCTATCTGCGGCAGCTCCCGCAGCAGGTCGTTTATCATCGTGTACGCCTGCGTTTCCTCGGTATACTGCACCACCTTATCCAGTGTGATCAGTGGGAACTCCTCCTCCAATATGCTGATGGCACTGCGATCACGGTGCCGCGCCGGCTGGGAATCTCCGCCGTAGCACAGGTAGGCGGCATGGGTCAGCCCGTGCGCTGTCATGTATTTGCCCAGCAGCCAGCTGGCCTGCTTACCGCTTTCCACCATGTTGCTGGCAATACAGCAGTCGTACTGGTTCGCGGTAAAGCCTGTCGGCACACAGGAGGAAAACAGCACCTTTGTGCGGCGGGGCAGGTGCTTCCGGAAAGGCGAAACACTGCATTCATCCAGGTTAGGGATGCAGATAACCGCATCCGGCTTGGCCGCAGCAAAGCTCTGCAATTGCAGCTCCTGGATCTCATAGCTGCCGTGGGCGTCGGTCTTTTGCACCAGATGGATCCCCAGCGTATTCAGGCCGTCCCGCAGCCCCTCCAGCTTGGAATGGCTCACCGGCGTGGTCTCCATATAGGTGGAAACGCACACCTTGTAGTCACCCGCCCGCACCTTTTGGATATCCGCCTCGGAAAGCTCCAGCGAAAGCTGACTGGCGCCGGGGCGGTCAAACTGGTCAAAAACCAGTGCCTTGGTGCTGTCCCCGGTGATGAACTCCGGCGAGATGCTGAAAAACCGCTGCCCGCCGTCCCCTTTTATTATTTTGATGATATCCTGCACCACTTCGATGATCCTCATATCGATACGGGTGCGGTTAAAAAACAGGTACTTGGTAAGGAAGATATCCCCGATGGCCAAAAGGGAGATATCCTGCGGCATGGTGACGCCCTGATGCTGCAGGTAATCCACCACATGCATCGTCGCCATCATTTCAGTGGTAATAATGCCGGTAATGCCGCGGCTTTGCAGTGTTCCCAATACCTGGTCCAGGTTTTCCAGCGCCAGCGTACGGAACAGGTAAGTCTCGATCTCCACCAGGTTTTCATTAGGAAATACCATATGGTTCTGCTTGTAAAACAGCTTGCATGTCTCCAGCACCAGCCGATTGGTGTAGGGGTTCTCCTTGGGTGTGATAACCAGAATGTTGCGGTGCCCCAGCGAGACCATATGCCGCAGCGCCGCTACCATCGCCGCACGGTAATCAAAGTTGATGTGGTAGCAGCGCGGGTACACCTTCGGGTCGTGGTTCAGGAAGATGATGGGTGCCTCCACTGTCTCGTGATAGCGGGTCTGCACCAGCCGCACCGTGTAGTCCAGTATGATGTAGTCCAACCCATAGCGCTTCTGATAAGTTTTCAGCTCCTGCAGGGTCATCTCGGTCTTTACCAAAATCGATACCACCTCGATATCACCGGGACCCACCACATGGTGAGAAAGCTCCTCGCGGTTGTGGATATCCCCACAACAGTGCAGGGCATCGATCAGGTCCTCGGCAAAGCTGCACCGATAGTTGCGCAGTAAAAAGCCCACCGTGATCTTCCCACGCTCCTGCTTTGGCGCACCCAGCTCCTCCATGGCCCGCTCCACACGGCCGCGCAGTTCGTCACTGACGAACCTTGTCCGGTTGATGACATGCGACACCGTCGCCACCGATGTACCCGCCCGCTTCGCGATCTCCTGAATGGTCGCCATATTTTTCACACCCTCTCGTTTTGTCAAAAATTCGTTATCGCTTTTGTGCAGTTTACCGTTTTAGCCTCCTCTAATCTTTTTTTGGTGTCAAAATTTGCGTAAAACAGCACTTTCATGTGCTTTCCGCTTCATTGTCTTGCCTTTGATAACCTCTTCCTCTTGTTCAAAATCGTCAAATTGTTGTTTATTTTTTGGCATATTTGTGAAATCCAGCACCATTTTTACCTTAATCAGAAACAGTGAAGTCCAATTTGCGTAAATAATACACTTTTTCGGCCCAAAAAGCAATGTTTTTCCGTTCTATTTCAGTCAAAATTCTCTTTTTCTCATTTGACACTCCTGAATGTTGACGGTAACATGAAACTGTAATGTGTGGCGCGCGCACAAAACAGTGTTCAAATAATAGAAAGATTCAAGAATATTTGAGGAGTGTAGTTTTATGAAGTTAGAAAAGGAAGGCTTGGTCGTAACCCCATTGACCGAGCAGAAAACCGGTCTGTGGGATATGGCATTCATCTGGTTCTGTGCCAATGTCGCCGTCCCCCGTCTGATGATCGGCGGCTCGCTGGCGGAGCTGGGCTTCGGCAAAATGATACTCATTCTCATCGCCGGCAACATTCTGGTATTCCTGCCTCTGCTGGCGCTGGGCGTCATCGGCTTCAATGTTCGTATCCCCACCATGGCTGCCACCCGCATGACCTTCGGCGTTAAGGGCTCCTATCTGCCCTCCGTCGCCAACGGCATTCAGCTGCTGGGCTGGGGCGCCAATGTCACCGTCATCTGCGGCGCTTCCATCAACAGCATCATTAAGGCAATGACCGGCTTTGAGAACCTTGCCCTGTGGATCATCGTCACCGGCATCGTTCAGCTCGTCATCACTGCCTACGGTGTGCGTTCCATTACCTGGCTGCAGCGTGTTTCCGTTCCGCTGCTGGCTATTCTCACAGTTGTTTCCGCCATTCTCATCATCAAGAACTACGGCTGGAGCAGCATCACCAATTATCAGCCTGTCGCCGCCATCGGTCTGCTTGCCGGTCTTGATATCGTCGCCAGCAACGCCTTCGCGTGGGGTCCCATGGTCTGCGACTACACCCGCTACGCCAAAAGCAAGTCCTCCTCCAGCTGGGGCACCCTCATCGGTTCTCTCGCCGGTGCTGCGGGCTTCATGTTCGTGGGCGGCATCTCCTATATGACCACCGGCAATGCCAACCCTGTTGATATGCTGCTTTCTCTGGGGCTTGGTATTCCCGCGCTGCTCATCATCGTGCTGTCCTCCGTTACCACCAATGTTATGAACCTCTACTCCGCCTCCATTTCCTTCGTCAATGTCTGGCCCAAGGCGAAGCCCTGGCAGATCATCGGCATCGGCGGCATCGTTATGACCGGTATCGCGCTGATCCCCAACCTCATCGGTCATTTCATCAGCTTCCTCACCATCGTCGGCTCCATCTTCGTTCCGCTTATCGCTATCATGCTGGTAGATTACTTCCTCATCAAGAAACAGAAAGTGGTTCCCGAGGAAATGCTGGCAGAGGATAGCACCTCCAAGTACTGGTTCAAGGGCGGCTTTAACTGGAAGGCCATCATCATCTGGCTCATCGGCGCCGCTATGTATAACCTGCTCTATTACTTCTGGCCGGTTCTCGGCTCCTGCATTCCCACCTTCCTCGTCATCGGTATCCTGTATTATCTGGTCGCCGATAAGAAATGATCCATGGAGAAAGGCGGTAACTAAACTATGAGCACTATTCTCATCAAAAACGCCAGAATGCGCGGTCATCAGGAGCTCACCGATCTCTACATCAAGGACGGTGTCTTTGCCGAGATCGGGGGCGGGCTTTCTTACCCTGCCGATGAGATCATTGATGTCGCCGGCAAGCTGGTCTCCGCCCCGTTCTGCGATGCCCATCTGCATCTGGATGCTGTCCTCAGCGTCGGCAAGCCCCGCTACAATATGAGCGGCACCCTCATCGAGGGCATCAACATCTGGGGCGAGCGCATGCAGGGTCTTACCAAGGAGACCATCAAGAAAAACGCCCGCGATGTCATCAAGTGGGAAGTCGCCAATGGTTCCATGTTCCTGCGCACCCATGCAGATGCCACCGAGCCGACTGGTACTGTGGTGGAAGCGCTGCTGGAGGTTCGTGAGGAAATGAAGGACCTCGTCGATCTTCAGATCGTCGCGTTTCCTCAGGAATGTATCTTCACCGAAAAGGGTCACACCGACCTGATGGAAAACGCCATGAAGCTGGGCTGCGATGCCGTTGGCGGCCTACCCTACATGGAGTACAGCCCTGAGGACGGCCTGCGCGATGTCAAGTTTGTCTTTGACCTCGCGGAAAAATACGGTGCGCTCATCGATATCCACTGCGATGAAAATACCGATGACCAGTCCCGCTTTGTGGAGGCAATGGCACGGGAAACAATTGTCCGTGGAATGCAGGGCCGTGTTACGGCAAGCCATACCACCGCCATGCACAATTACAATAATGACTTCGCGTTCAAGCTCATAGGCTTCCTCAAAAAAGCCCAAATGAACATGGTCACCAATCCCTTCGCCAACTCCTGCCTGCAAAACCGCACCGACGGCTACCCCCGTCACCGCGGGCACACCCGCGTGGATGAGCTCCTGGCCAATGGCATCAATGTCTGCATCGGCAGCGATGACATCATGGATCCGTGGTATCCCATGGGCAAGGGCTCACCGCTTGCCGGCGCCGCCCTGCTGATGAACTACGCCCAACTCAGCGGCTATCCGCAGGTCGCCCAGCTCATTGATATGATCACCTGCAACAGCGCCCGCACTATGTGCCTTACGGGCTATGGTCTCGCCGTTGGCAATCCCGCCAATATGATCGTACTGGACGCCGAAAGCGAGTTTGACGCTATCCGCCTGCAAAGTGAATGTCTCTATGTCATTCGCCATGGCTGCGTCGTCTGCCGCACGGTACCCGCCCGCCGCACACTGGAATTCGAGGGCAAGCAGGAAAATATCGACTTCCGCCTCACCGCGGAAAACCTCTAAGCAAAGGAAGGCAAATCTTATGGCAATGAACAATAAAAATGACAACCGCAGCAAAAAGATCGTCTTTTGCTCCAGCTGCCTACTGAATACCAATAATAAGGTGCTTCCGCTGGCACGCTACGGTGGCTTCAGCAAGGAATTTATTGATATCCTTGCTAAATACGATCTGGGCGTACAGCAGATGGATTGCCCCGAAACCCTATATCTTGGCATCCAGCGCTGGCAGCACACCAAGAATCTTTATGACAATGTCGGCTTCCGCCGTCACTGCCGTCAGCTGGCGGAAAAGGAAGTAGACTATATGTACTCCTACATGCAGATGGATTATGATACCGTAGCAGTGCTGTGCTGTGATGGTTCCCCCACCTGCGGTTGCGGGCTGACCAGTTGGGATGAAAACTGGGGCGGCCCCCCTGAGGCTCCTCTGGATTACGGCAATGCTGTTATCGAAGGTGTCGGCGTTTTTGTCGATGAAATGCAAAAGGCGATCCGCGATCGTGGCCTACCCATGCCTCCGTTCTATGGCCTGGGGCTCGATGATGCCTCTCAGCCCTTCGATCAGATCATCGCAAACTTTGATGCCTTCCTTGCAAAGTGCATGAAAGAACTCGAAAAGTAACAGGTTTTCCCTCTCTCTTTTGGGGCCAGCCGGAATTGTCTCCCCGGCTGGCCCTTTCTCTTTGTCCTTTGCCCTATTTCTTCATTTCCTGGGCTCCCCTCTCCACCGGCGGTCTCAATTTCCACTCCATCCACGAATTTATCCCCATCCGTTCGCTGGAAAAGATGGTCGAAGTTCTCCGGAACCTTGTCACCTTGTAAAAGCACAAAAATATTCCCCCTGCCGCTCCTTTCCGGGAACAGCAGGGGACATTTTTCTGCCAACCGGTACGGTTTTCCCTCCTTTTTCCCTTTCGTTGACATTCTCATTTAGTAATAGTATACTATAAGTTAAGTCTGCTATTTGTGCAAAAATACTTTTACGGAGGTCGTCATGTCCGTCAATTCCATGCCAAAAGAAAACAAAATGGGGACAATGCCGGTCAAAAAGCTCATTTTTAATATGGCCCTGCCGCTCATCATCTCCATGCTCATCCAGGCCCTTTATAATATCGTCGATAGCATCTTCGTCTCCCGCATCAGTGAGGATGCTCTCACCGCCGTTTCGCTGGTCTTCCCCGTTCAGAACCTCATGATCGCCTTTGCCACCGGCACCGGCGTGGGTATGAACGCCCTGCTTTCCCGCCGACTGGGCGAGAAAAACCGCGAGGCCGCCGAGGAAGTCGCTAATGTTGGCCTGCTGCTTTCCATCTGCACCGCCGTAGTATTCGCGCTGTTCGGGGTTTTCGGCTCTCAGCTCTACTTCTCCATGCAGAAGGGCGTTTCCCCCATCATCGCGGAATACGGCGCCCAGTATCTTTCCATCGTCTGCATCGGCTCCATCGGCATCTTTGTGGAGATCACCACCGAGCGGATGCTGCAGGGCACCGGCCAAACCCTCATCACCATGTTCATTCAGGGCATCGGCGCCATCATCAATATCATCCTCGATCCCATCATGATCTTCGGCCTCCTCGGCTGCCCTGCCATGGGCGTCCGGGGCGCTGCCTATGCTACCATCATCGGTCAATTGGTCGCCGCAGTGCTTGGCATTGTCCTCAATCAAAAGCACAATACCGATGTCCGTGTCAATCTCAAAAAGATCCGTTTCAATTTTCCCCTCATCGGCGAGATCTATTCCATCGGCTTCCCCTCCATTTTGATGACCGCCATCGGCTCGGTCACCACCTACCTCATGAATCAGATCCTGCTGGCGTTCAGCACCACCGCGTCGGCGGTCTACGGCGTCTACTTCAAGCTCAACAGCTTTTTCTTTATGCCGCTCTTCGGCCTCAATAATGCCGTTGTTCCCATCGTCGCCTACAATTACGGTGCCCGCAACCGCGGCCGCATCCATCAGGCCATCCGCACCTCCACCATCACCGCTGTCACCATCATGCTGCTGGGCTGGGCCGCATTCTTCTTCCTGCCGGTGCCGCTGCTCCGCCTGTTCGATGCCTCCGAAGCCATGATCGCCATTGGCATCCCGGCCTTCCGCATCACCTCCTTCACCTTCCCGCTGGCAGCGGTCAGCATTGTCTGCAGCAGCGTGTTCCAGGCCCTGGGCAAAAGCATGTACAGCATGCTGGTCTCACTGGGGCGTCAGCTCATCGTGCTCATCCCGGTGGCATACCTGTTCTCCCTTACCGGCGTGCTGCAGGATGTCTGGCTGGCCTTCCCCATCGCGGAGGTCGTCTGCCTTATTTCCTCGCTGTTCTTCCTCAAAAAAGTCCTCCACCGGCTGGATGACTTCCCACAATAATATTTATGGTTTCTTAGCGCTCGATAAATTTTCTTCACATAAAGCAGTACAAATCTCCCCCTATTTGTGTATTTTCTCCCTGTTGTCGAAAATTTTATCGGTTTTCCTGTGTGCATTTGTCAGTTTTTTAGCCTTGACAGCAGCAAACTAAAGCGCTAAAATGGCAGCATCAAAGATCAATTCACCCCAAGCGGTGAAGGAAAGGAGCCCCGGCATGATGAAGTTCGTTACCGCTCATCAGAATCATCACTTCGCTTCTGCATGCACAGAGGCTTCTTCTGCCTGCGCCGCTTCTGCCAGCTCTGCCAATATCGTCATTATTATGGGCGCCATGGTTATGGCGTCCATTTTTGTTGCTGTCATTATTAGCCTGCTGGGCATTATTCGACTGCCCCTGCTGATTATGATGCCGTTCATATTGGCCGTTCTTGGAATGAATTTGCATTAACTGTTCCCGATACAGTAAGCGGTTCTGCCAAACGGCGGAGCCGTTTTTTGTATATATGTTCTAAATTAGCAAAGCAAAGGAGTAAAACAAAATGAAAAAGTTTCTGTGTATGATGATGGCCGTTCTCATGGTTCTGGCCATGGCCGCCTGCGGCGGCGAACCCGCCAACAACGGCGGCAATGATACCCCCGACGCCACCACTGTCAAGATCGGCGGCATCGGCCCCCTCACCGGCGCCTATGCCAACTACGGTCTGTCCGAAAAGAACGGCGCTGAACTGGCCGTCAAGGAGATCAACGAAGCCGGCGGCATCAACGGCAAGCAGATCGAACTCAGCTACCAGGATTCCCAGGGCGAGTCCGAAAGCGCTGTCAATGCCTATGGCAAGCTGATGGACTGGGGCATGGAGGTTTCCCTCGGCTGCGTTCTCTCCGGTGAGAATGCCTCCGTTGTTGCCGCTGCCCGTGATGATGATGTCCTGCTGATCACCCCCTCCGGCTCCGCCGATAAGTGCATCGATGGCAACGATAAGGCTTTCCGCGTCTGCTTCTACGATTCCTATCAGGGCGCTGCCGCTGCCCAGTACATCAAGGATAACAACATGGTAGATACCGTCGGCATCCTGTACCAGAGCGATAACGACTACTCGGTCGGCCTTTACAATGCCTTTGTCGCCAAGTGCGGCGAGCTGGGCATCAACATCGCCGAGACCCAGACCTTCACCTCCTCCACCAGCACCGATTTCTCCACGCAGGTCAATGCGCTGGTCTCCTCCGGCGTCAAGCTGGTATTCATCCCCTTCTATGCGGAGGAAGCCTCTACCTTCCTCACCCAGGCCCGCGGTAAGTTCGCCGACGGCGTTTACTTCTTCGGTGCCGATGGTCTGGACGGCATCCTCGGCAAGGTCGCACAGGACCCCACCATCGCCAATAACGTGCTGATGCTCACCCCCTTCTCCGCCGATAACCCCGCCGAGAATGTACAGAGCTTCGTTGCGAAGTACAAGGAAGCCTACGGCGCCACCCCCGATCAGTTCGCCGCCGATGCCTATGATGCCATCTATGCCATCAAGGCTGCCGTCGAAAAGGCCGGCTCCACCAGCGGCGCGGCACTCGCTTCCGCTCTTACCTCCCTCACCGTCGAGGGTGTTACCGGCGTCATGACCTGGACCGCCGATGGCAACACCAATAAGCCCGCCAGCGCTATCCTCTACTACGATGGTGTCGGCACCCTGTTCGATTCTCAGGATTAATTCATTAAGCTATCTTCATTCTTCATTTTTCTTTCTTATCTCTATCTCCTCAAAGCGGCTCCCTCCGGGCAGGTCTCCTGTCCGGAGGAGCAAGCCTACTTATTAAAGGATTGAACTTACCATGACTCACTTTATCCAAACCTTAATCAGCGGACTCAGTCTGGGCAGCATTTACGCCCTCATCGCGCTGGGCTACACCATGGTGTACGGCATCGCCAAGATGCTGAACTTTGCCCACGGCGATATCATCATGATCGGCGCTTACGCCGGCATCATCGCCGTGGCGCAGATGGGCCTGCCGCCCCTCATCGCCGTGCTGCTCAGCATCCTTATCTGTGCGCTGCTCGGCGTCCTCATCGAATTTTTGGCCTATAAGCCGCTGCGCCAGGCGCCGCCCCTCAGCGTGCTCATCACTGCCATCGGTGTCAGCTACTTTTTGCAGAACCTCGCCCTGATCCTTTTCGGTTCCCAGCAGAAGGCCTATCCCACCATTGTGCAGTTGGGCCAGGTCACCATCGGCAGCGTCACCATCGATGGTGTCACCATCCTTACCCTGCTGGTCACCGCGCTCATCATGGTGGTGCTTTCCTTCTTCATCAACCGCACCCGTATGGGCAAGGCCATGCGGGCCGTCAGCGAGGATAAAGCCGCTGCGGCGCTCATGGGCATCAGCGTCAATCGCACCATTTCCATTACCTTCGCCATCGGCTCGGCGCTGGCCGCTGTCGCCAGCATCTTCTATGGCATGTCCTATATCTACATCAAGCCCACCACCGGCGCCATGCCCGGCATCAAGGCCTTTACGGCAGCCGTATTCGGCGGTATCGGCTCGGTGCCCGGCGCCATGCTGGGCGGCATCCTCCTGGGGCTCATCGAGCAGCTCTCCAAAACCTATATTTCCACCCTCTGGGCAGATGCCATCGTCTTTGGCGTTCTGGTCCTGGTCCTGGTGGTCAAGCCCACCGGCCTCTTGGGTAAAACAATGAATGAGAAGGTGTAAGAAGATGAAACAGAAAAAATTCAAATTTTCCGGCGATCTTCTGACCTTCATCCTGGTCGCAGCGGTTTACGCTGTGGTCGCCTACCTGCTGTATGGCGGCAGTCTCCCCCGCCAGTTCTCCAATATGATCATCCCCATTTCGGTCTACATCGTGCTGGCGGTCTCGCTCAATCTCGTTGTCGGCCTTTTGGGGGAACTTTCCCTGGGCCACGCCGGGTTCATGTCGGTGGGTCTTTTCTCCGGCTGTCTTTTGTCCATCGCCCTGGTGGATGTCCTCCCCATGGCGGTCCGCCTGCCTCTTTCCATGGTCATTGGCGGCCTGGTAGCGGCGCTCTTTGGCCTTGCGGTCGGTCTGCCCGCCTTGCGGCTCAAGGGCGACTATCTTGCCATTGTCACCTTGGCCTGCGGCGAGATCATCAAGAACATCATCACCAATCTTAATTTTACCGGCGGCGCTTTGGGCCTCAATACCAACCCCATCTATTCCAATGCAAAAAAGCTCCTGCCCTACGCTGTCATATTGGTGCTGCTCACCGTTCTTGTCATGATGAACCTCAAGCGCTCCAAGCAGGGCCGCGCCATCATGGCCATCCGGGATAACCGCATCGCCGCCGAATCGGTCGGCATTGATGTTACCCGCTACAAGCTCATAGTTTTCATGCTGGCCGCGTTCTTCGCGGGGGCAGCCGGCGTGCTGTACGGCCACTTCTTCGCCAATGTCAAGGCAGCCACCTTCGATTACAACATGTCCATCGAAATCCTGGTCATCGTGGTACTGGGCGGCATGGGCAGCATCCCGGGCTCCATCATCGCCGCCATTGTGCTTACCGCCCTGCCGGAGGCCATGCGTGAGTTTGCCGATTACCGGATGCTTCTCTATGCCATCGTCCTCATCATCGTCATGCTGGCCACCAATAATCCCACCATGAAGGAATTTTTCCACCGCATCTCCCCAGCCGAGCTGCTGCGCCGCGACAAAAAGAAAAAGGCCAAATCTTTGCAGAAGGAGGGCGCTTAAATGTCTGTCAAGACCCACAATAAAACCAAGCTGGTCCCGGTCAACCGCAGCGTTGCCCTCCTGCCGGAACGGGATGCCAAGGTCAGCCCCATCCTGGAGTGCATCGATCTGGGCGTGACCTTCGGCGGCCTCAAGGCCGTGGATAACTTTGATATCACCATCGGCCGCACCGAAATCGCTGGGCTCATCGGCCCCAACGGTGCCGGCAAGACCACCATCTTCAATCTGCTCACCAAGGTCTATCAGCCCACCCACGGCACCATCCTGCTGGATGGCAAGGACATCCACAGCATGACCACCGCGCAGGTCAACCGCGCTGGCATCGCCCGTACCTTCCAGAATATCCGCCTGTTTTCGGAGCTGACGGTGGAGGAAAACATCACCGTCGCCATGAGCAGCCAGATCAAGTACAATATGGCCAGCGGCATCTTCCGCCTGCCCTCCTTCTGGAAAGGCGAGCGCATCGCCCACGAGCGTGCCATGGAGCTTTTGTCCATCTTCCACATGGAGCAGTTTGCGAATGCCAAGGCAGGCAGCCTGCCCTACGGCGCCCAGCGCCGGCTGGAGATCCTGCGTGCCCTGGCTACCAACCCCTGTCTGCTGCTGCTGGATGAGCCCGCCGCGGGCATGAACCCCTCCGAAACAGCCGAGCTGATGGAAAACATTCGCACCATCCGCGATACCTTCAAGATCGCCGTGCTCCTCATCGAGCACGATATGAGCCTTGTTATGAATATCTGCGAGGGCATCGCCGTGCTCAGCTTCGGCCGCATCATCGCCAAGGGCTCCCCGGAGGATATCCAGTCCGATCCCAAGGTCATCGAGGCCTACCTGGGCCGTAAAAAGGAGGCGTAACCCATGAGTGAAATGCTGAAAGTCAGTGATCTCCATGTCTATTATGGCAGCATCCACGCTGTTAAGGGCGTTTCCTTCGAGGTCCACGAGGGCGAGGTCGTCACCCTCATCGGTGCCAACGGCGCCGGTAAATCCACCATTCTAAATACCGTTTCGGGGCTTCTGCATCCCCGTTCCGGCTCCATCCTCTTTCACGGAAAAGACCTGCACGGCGTCCCAGCCCACAAGCTGGTGGGCATGGGCCTGGCCCAGGTCCCGGAGGGCCGCCATGTCTTTTTGCAGATGACGGTGCAAGAAAACCTGGAGATGGGCGCTTTTTCCCAGCCCTCCTCCGGCATTGAGGCGGACCTGGAAAGCGTTTATCAGCGCTTCCCTCGCCTGCTGGAACGCCGTAAACAGATCGCCGGTACCCTTTCCGGCGGCGAGCAGCAGATGCTGGCCATGGGCCGCGCCCTAATGAGCCACCCCAAGCTGCTCATGCTGGATGAACCCTCCATGGGTCTTGCGCCCATCCTGGTGGAGCAAATCTTCGGAATCATCCGGGAGCTGCACGCTTCCGGCACCACCATCCTCCTGGTCGAACAGAACGCTCAGGCCGCCCTGGAGGTCGCCGACCGGGCCTATGTCCTGGAAACCGGCCGCATCGTTCTTTCCGGTACCGGCGCCGAGCTGATGGCCAGCGATCAGGTGCAAAAGGCCTACCTCGGCGGTTAATTTGCCATCCTTACTCCTTTTTTATACGAATCATTCCCGGCGGGTGTATCATGCAGCACCTACCGGGAATGATTTTTTGCCTTGATTTACTTGTTTCGGCAGCTTTCTGCCATGGCATTTTTCTTCTTCACCAGTCCCTGCAGCATCCGGGATACGGCCCGCAGGGCCGGCGCCGTTCCGGCGCCGCAGGCGGCCTCCGGCCGCCGAATTCGTCCTGCGGACGAATTGCCCTGCGGGCCGTCTTCGGCTCTCCTCTTACCCCTGCATCCTACTTCTTTTCATATCTCAGCACCGCAAATTCCACCGGCGTCGTCAGCTCCGTTTTCGCCAGCAGCTTCTGCTGGTCCGCCGCCCCGGTCTTGTAGTAGTACGGCGTCATCATAAAGAGGTTTTCGATCTCCTGCCCCCGCACCGTCATCTCATACTGCAGCTCCCGGCAGTCTACCAGTCGGAAACCCTCCAGCTCATACGGCTTTACCTCGTTGCGATACGGCTTTTCGTAGATGGCCTCCTTCAGCCCGTACAGATGATTTTCCAATGGGATGATCATGATAAACTGCCCGTCCGGCTTCAGCACCCGCAGGAATTCCTCCCCACAGTACGGCGCAAAGACCGAAAGCAGCAGGTCCACGCTTTCTCCCGCCACCGGCAGATGAAAACAGCTTGCTACTGCGTATTCGGTCTCCCTATCCCGCTTGGCCGCCTCCTGCAGCGCCGCCTTGGAAATATCGATTCCCGCCACCTTCGGCCGGTATTCCCTCTCCCGCAGCGTTTTGGCCATCTCCGCGGTATAGTAGCCCTCACCGCAGCCCGCGTCCAGCACCGTCATCCCCTGCCTTGCCGCCGCCAGGCCCTGCTTTATCAGCTCCTGCCGCATCGGGTCATAGTGTCCCCGCTCCAGGAAGGCGCTCCTCGCCTTCACCATCCGCTTGTCATCCCCGTGGTGCTTCCGGCCGGTCTGCTGGCTCAGCAGCAGGTTCACATACCCACTCCTCGCCACATCAAAGCTATGCCCCGCCGGGCACACCAGCCGGCGCTCTTCCCGGCACAGCGGCTTTTGGCAGCTTGGGCAGCAGAATATACTCATCGCTTTTTCTCCTCCTCGCGTCACTTACAGCTCAATTTCCGTACTTAAAAA